>BNJU01003181.1_pt1 | contig 24287 bp, 40 predicted proteins | sample 8539281 | NCBI WGS metagenome assembly BNJU01 (sample SAMD00202456, study PRJDB9452) | human saliva metagenome | isolation source: human saliva | place: Japan
TGCAGGCAGGGCAGGCACAGTCACACACACAAACAGCGCACACCGTGGCACTGAACCAAGGCATATAAAGAATCATTCAAAAGATTCCAATATTTTCCTCTCCATACATATTTCTTCGGCATTTACATCTTAATTAATTTACCACCCCACTATTTTATTAATTTTATCATCACCACAGTTTAATCCTGTCAAAATATCAATTATTTTACTTTATAAAGAATTGTTGTTAACAAAAATTTTTTCAATGACGAACAACAGCCTTTTCCTTCCAGTCTCATTCACCTTTTCTTGCACCGTTCCATCCGTTTTTCGAACAACTTGTCAAAGACACTACCGCCTGATAAACTCTTTTCAATATCTGTGTGAATCACTGTAGATTTTGTCGTTTGTTCCTTGCTCTATTGTCCATGCCTACTTTTACCCAGCGTAAAGTATGATTAGTCCCAACAATTTGAATCCTCGCTCTAATTAGTCTGTTTAGGCTCTGGTTCTTTATTCCTAATTCGTCAATGAACATTTGTTTCTTCATCTTCAATTTCAATTAATTTGCTTCACTTTTGCTGAAAAGTTACCACTGCTATCATACTGTTTTGCAAATTCACGCACTTTTTACGTAATCATTTTCAATTCCAGCCGTCAAGTCTTCTTCCGAAAATATTTGCGGCAAACATCGATTAGGTTTTACTGTCAAAAATTGATAAAGCTTTTATTAATTCTTCTTCTCTTTGCGTAAATTCCAATGTTTTTTAATAACTTAAATTCTTCCAGATGAACTTTACATCTTTCAAGAACTGCGACTAGATTCCTTTCCTTCAGCGTTTCCTCCATCGAGCCAGCTTTCTGATTTTTTCTGAATTGCCCTTTCAACTGTGTCTAAGTCAGCAAAAATCAATTCTGCATTAATCGTTTTCAATATCTCTTATAGGATCAACGCTTCCTTCCACGTGAATAATATTGTCATCGTCAAACATCTTACAACCTGACAAATTGCTAGCTGTATTTTCTAATGTTGATAAAAACTGGTTTCTAGTCCTTCCCCTTTGATGCACCTTTTACAAGTCTCCAATATCTACAAATTCAACTGTCGCTCCAACTGTTCTTTCTGGATTAACTCACTTTCTCCAAATCTTTTAAACGTGGATCTGAGAACGCTTACAAGCTCCTACATTCGGCTCAATTGTTGCAAATGGATAATTTGCCGCCTCTGCATTCTGCGTTTTTGTTATTGCGTTAAATAATGTTGATTTTCCTCACGTTTGGTAATCTACAATTCCTATTCCTATCATTCTATTTCCTTTCTTCTTTATAATTTTTCCAAAATCTTTATTAATTTCCATTTTCCTTATCCGTCGCTTTAAATAAATATGATATATCGTAAATTGGAACAATTTTAATTTCTCCATAAAAGTCATACATTTGTCCAACCAGATTTCTTATATCTTCTTTTATCATATTCTGTAAAAATCTTGTTGCCCTTTCTCCGACTGTAACAACATATATTTGGGGTTAATTAGAGCACTTTGCGCTATTAGAAAATTCGTGGCATCTTTAAAATACTATCTGTCAATTAAGTGCCGTGTGAACTGCATTTGTAAGTGTTGCAAAATAGCATTTTCTATATCTATCTTTGAATATTCCAGAAATTTTTAAAAATATTCACCATTTTTATCAGTAAGCAATTTTTGTTTATCGTCTTCTTCACTTATACTGTCTAAAAACAAATAAAATATCCGCATTTTACTTCCTTCACCAATTATTGGCTTAATGCATATCCAAAACACATTTTGCACACATATCAATTTCTAATTTCAGGTCATCCCACATAATTTTTCCTTTACTTTTATATTTTGTAAATTTCTGTTCCATTTTCATTAATAATTTCAATTTCCAAATGACTTTTATTTTCATGTTCCAAAATCCCATAAAGTGAATTATACGCTAGTTCAGGCGTTATTATCCTTGCTTATGTGCATTAGATAAATTTTTCAATTTTTCATTCAGAACTTGCGATTAATTTTGATGCTTCTGCATTGGAAAGATGTCCATTTCTGCCTTTTCACGATTTTTTTCAATTCCCAGTGATAAAGGCCCTTCCATCAGCATATTATAGTCATAATTGCTTTCAAGCACGATTACATCGCTATTTTTCAAATTTTCATAATAATATTGTTCACACAGCCGACATCGCTTGCATAGGGACAACTTTTTTTCCTTCATATTCAAAAAGTGTATCCTAAACATTTTTTGCATCGTGCATTACTTCAAAAATTATTTATAACACAATTTTTCAATTTTAATTTTATCATTTCTTATAAAATTTAGATTTTTGTCAATTTTCCCAATTTTATCCTTAATTACGTTATAAAGTAATTTCGTGAAGATAAATTGAATATCATATTTTCGTGAAAACAACTCCTAGTCCCTGAATATGATCAGAATGTTCGTGAGTGCAAATATTCCTTTTATATCTTCAATTCTTTTTCCAATGTTATTTAATTTTTCTACAATTTTCCCACTAAATCCCTGCATCTATAAGAAATTTCTTATTTCCCATCTCAATATAGCTGGAATTTCCACTGCTCCCTTCCCAAACTTGAAAATTTCATTTTTAATAATTCTTCTTTCTAATTGAGTTTTTCCTATAACTCCCCATTTTATTTTTATTTTTAAATATTCGGTGAAACTTTTCCTTTTAATTCATCATAAACCCATCCACCTTTTCCATCCTTTTTTCGTTACAATTCTGTTACTTCTTTTCCTTCCATTTTTATACTTTCAGGAATTTCATATATTTTATCAGATCCATAGAATGTTCCAAAATTGTTTTTCCATCTGCACTTTTTACGTTTTTGCAATTCATCTTCAAGCCCCTGCCAATTTCAGGGATTTGAACCAGTTTTTCATTAAATTTCTTTACTGCATTCTGTAATTTTACAGTTTTCTGCTTGGATATCAGCACTTATTAACTTGTCCACTTTTTCTTGAAAATAAAATAACTACATTAAATATTGCAATACATGTTACTATAAGAAACGTTATCCCACGTACATAATTTTTCTAGTTATTCTTTTTACTATCCATATAATAATTTTCATTATCAAAAAGCCATTTATTTTTCCATAAAATTTATATAAATTATGGTCTCCTTCCTAAAATTTATTTCTTATTTCTAAAAAATCGACGGTCTTATAATCTACTTTTCACTTTTTCAGGAACTTCAGCTGTATCTTCAAAGGTCCTCTTTTAACATTAATCCATCCAACCCTGCAATTACAAGCTCTTCATTTTCCTCTATTTTCCACTTCGTGAGTTACAAATTCGTTTTGAAAATATTTCTTTTTCTCACTTCCTTTCTAAAATTTCAAAAACTTCCATAACAAAGGCTTCCACTCTTTCCTCACGAGCCACATGGAATTTTACACTTTTTGAAGCATATACGGAAAAATAGGCTTACTTCCGCTTTTCAAAGCTCATTTTTCCAATATTTTAAACCTACAGAAAACATCAAACATAAATACCTGATTTTCTTCAAGTTTAAATGTTTTTCGTGAAATTTCTCCAGCTGGTACAAGCTTTTAATCCCATTTTTCAACACTGATTAAAGTCAGAAATTCTTCCATCTGGAATAAGTCCAGGCGTATCAATTATCGTAATTTCACTGTTTGGAATCCTGTTATTAATTGATTTTAAAGTTGTTCCAGAATATTTTGAAGTTGTTATCTTGTTATTTCCCTAAAAGCAAGTTTTATAACTGACGATTTTTCCAACATTTGAAACTCCAAGCACAGTAGCTTCACTTTTTTTATTTTGAAAAATATTTTTAATTTTTCTGATTATTCCATTTACTCCATATTTATTTTTTTGCACTGATAAAAGCAATGTCGTCAGGCACAATGTCCTCTTCGGCAAACCTGTCCTTTACCCAGCTTTGAAATTTCAGTCGGATGTATAAAGTCAGGCAGCAAGTCAATTTTATTAATCAGAATTATTGATCTATAATCCCGCAAATAATCCAGAATTTCCTCAGTAAACGAACCTTCAAAGTCAATAATATCAAAAATTGGCAATATTATCTCGATTTTTTCACACTTTTCATTTACTTCCTTCAGATAATCTTCCTGCTAAAATTATTTACAGATTTTTCTCCATAATTCTTAATCTTAAAACATCTCTGACAAAGCAAATTATCCTGCGTTATAAACTTCTCCTCAGGTACATACCCCTCCTTATTTTTTTATCCTCAAACTGCAGCTCAATTCCACAGCCACTACATTTTTATAATCAAAATCTCCTCCTATTTTTCATTCTTTTTATTTTTCAAAATTATTCTTTAGCCAATGGATGCGCATTCATATAAATATCCTTTTAGTCTTTATTTACGTGAGTATAAACCTGTGTCGCAGCAATGCTATGTATGCTCATCAATTCCTGCAGATACTGAATTTCTACACCATTATTCAAAAGCTCCATTGCAAAATGAATGCCTAAACACATGTGGCGTTATTTCCTTTTTCTATCCCAGCCTCATGCACATGTCCTGAAATAAAGCCTTCTAAGTGAACGTGTTGTTAATTTCTTCCTTTACTGTTTACAATAGCACTTCCCTCAGTATAATTTTTCATACTGCTTCTCTTTTCATCAATATATTTTTATAAGCCATTTTTCGCATTTTCACTAAAAAGTAACTCTTTCTTTCTCACCCTTTTTCCAATAACACGGATTTCCCGCTCTTCAATATCAATCATAAATTCACTTAAATTAATAAGTTCTATCGAACGAAGTCCACTCGAATACAGGAGCTCAATAATCAGCCTGTCCCGAATCCCAGTAATTTTTCTGTGTTTATGACATGTCTTAATTTGTTTAAATCATCCCGATTCAGTACATTTGGTAATTCCTTTTCAAATTTTCGGCATACTTATATAAGACGCTTTGTTCGTTTCAATTACGTTTATTTCCTGAAGATATTTAAAAATGTCCGAAGTGCTGAAATTTTTCTGTTTATGCTTCTTTTAGATACAGGTTTTTGGTTTTTGCTACATTTTTAGATTTTTTAATACTTTTTAAATTTTCAGAATTTTTCAGTTTTATTTTTATCATTTTCCATTAATCTTTTTGGAGAATTTAAATATGCAATAAACGATCTGAAAGTCATCATTTCGATTTCCTCAAAATTATGAATTTTCTCATATTCATCCAGATATTCCATAAATTGCAGTAAATCCCGCCGATAGCCTCTGATTGTATTAAAACTTTTTCCAAGAATAACCTCTTCATAATACAAAAATTTGTCTACATACATTACAAGATTTTCATTTTCTACATTCTTTTTATTTCCGATATCTTTTTCTTTCTCTTTTCAACATCTTTGTCATTATTATTCATAAAAATTTCTCCATTTATCATAACACATATTATTTACAGCAATTCTACTTTTTGTTTTAAGATAAAAATCTATAAAACTACATTTATATAAATTATAATAAATTTAAGTTATCTTAAACTGTTAAATTATATTTTTTATATTTTTATTTTTATAAATTAGTCCGATAATAAAAACAAATAAAATTAATAAAATATAATATAAATAAAAATAATTTTTAAAGATTTTATTAAATTACTCAGATTTCTTGGCTGTTGATTTTTAGTTGTCGTTTTTCTTCTTAGTCGCAGTTGTCTTTTTAGCCTTTGCAGCTGTAGATTTTTGATTTAGTTACTGTTTTTTCGTCGCTTTTTACAGTTTTCTTAGCTTTTTCCTCTTTTTCAGTCACCCTCGTAACTTTTTCCAGTTTTTATATTTTTTTATCGTTTTACATTCTGGATAGCCTGTACAAGTCAAAAATTTTCCAAATCTGCAGTCTTTTATTTCATACGGTTTTCCGCAAAATTCACAGACTCCTGCTTCTTCTATTATTTTTTCTGTCAATTTCAGAAAAGCCGTTTCATTTTCATCATTTATTTGTAATAACTCCATCTAGCTCTATTACTGCGCCTTTTTATACTTCTGCTTCAATTCAGCTGGCAGCGACATTCTTTTTCATCTTTTTCATAATTTTTCACTTTTCAAGATATTCTCCAAATCGTCCAACCTTCAGCACATATCTGTTTCCATTTTCATCAAAATAATCCGTCAAAATTCCCTTTTTATTATTTTTGTAATTTTTCAACTTCCGTTTTTACAAAAATTTCCCCTTTTTAAGTTCTTCAGGCGACACAGCGATTCCCTTTAACGAAAACTTTTTCCTTTTCATTTGTCTCACTTATCAAATATTTACCATATAGTCCTGTTTTTAAAATCATCGGCTTTCCTTCTGAATCTAATACATCAGAAACAACTCTCCGATTTTTTATTTCTTCTATCTCTTTTCAAACTTGTCAATATCCTTTTTCCAGCGAATCATAAAAAGTTCTCAAAAGCTGTACCCATTCAACTGTCCCTTCTTCGACCTTATCCAGCTCCTTTTTCCATATTCGCCGTAAACTTCACATTCATAATGTCCTTAAATTCTTAACAAGCTCATCCTTTACTTCATATCCCAAATAAGTTGGATAAAAACGCTTTTCAATAAGTTCCACATATTCCCTTGTTTTCAGCGTTTCAACAATTGAAGCATAAGTTGATGGACGTCCAATTCCTTCTGATTCCAGTTTTTTTACAAGTGTCGCTTCTGAAAATCTTGTTGGTGGCTTTGTTATTCTTCTTCCACATTCAATTTATCTATTGGATGAACATTGCCTTCCTTTAATTCTGGAAAATCACCAGTCTTAATTTCATCTTCGTCTTTAAAAATCTTGTAATACCCATCAAAAATTACTTTGTTAATTGTCCCACGAAAACTGTAATCTCCATTCACAGCATTAATCTGCATCTGCTCATACTGCATTGCTGCAAACTGTGAAACCAGAAATCTGTCCCAAATTAATTTATACAGTCTATACTGCTCATTTGTCAAATAAACTTTTTATGTCGTCTGGAACTAAATTAATGTCAGATGGACGGATTCCTTCGTGAGCATCCTGAACATTTGATTTTTGAATTTTTTTACAACATATTTTTCCAACGTATTTTTTCACCATAATTTTTGTAATGTAATCCTTTGCCATATTTAAAGCATCAACGGAAAATTCTTGTAGAATCTGTTCTCATATAAGTTATAAGTCCTTTATTTTTCTCCATCAATTGGAAGCCCTTCATAAAGCTGCTGTGCAATTCTCATTGTTTTGCTTGCACCGTAGCCAAGATAGGATGAAGCAAGCTGCTGCAGTGTACTCGTTTTGAATACAAGCGGTGGTCTTTGAGATTTTCTTCTTAACTTCAATTTTTCAATTGTCAAAGACTCATCTTTCAAGTCTTTTTAATTTTTTTACAATCTTTTCATCAAAAGATTTCTATCCACTTTTTCATCTGCAATTTTTACTAAATTAAGATTAATATCTTTTTCAATTAATGCACTTACTTCCCAATATTTTTGCGGTACGAACGCATTTATCTCGTCTTCCAAATCACAAATCAACTTTTAATGCAACTGACTGTACACGTCCAGCACTGGCGTTACGATTAATTATTTTCCATAAAAGCGGACTTATCTTATACCCCACAATTCTATCCAGCAGTCTTCTCGCCTGCTGTGCATTCACAAGATTATCATTAATATCTCTTGGGATTTTTAATCGCATTATTTACAGCCGTCTTTGTTATCTCGTTAAATTCTATCCTTTTTACCTTATCAGGCTGCTTAATATAATTAGAAATGTGCCAAGCAATCGCTTTCCCTTCCCTATCCTGATCTGATGCCAGATAAACAGCATTTGCACTTTTCGCTTTTTTTCCTTTAATTTCTTTAAAACCTCACCTTTCCCTTTTATAACCTTATATTGAGGCTCAAAATTATTTTCCACATCTATTCCAATTTTTTGTTTTTGGTAAATCAATCACATGTCCGTAAGATGCAACAACTTCGTAATTTCTACCAAGTATTTTTTTCAATAGTTTTTGCCTTCGACGGTGACTCAACAATAACTAACTTTCTAGCCAACTCTATTTTCTCCTTATTTTTATCTACTTATACATATTTATTTTTAAATTATTTTGATTAATAATTACTTTTCTTATTTTATTCATATTTAGTTTTTTTAAGCAGGAGAACAAACGCCATCTCCTGCACCCACGCTCTACTACAAAACTTTCTTATAAAGAAAAATAAAACTCGATTTTTGAATAAAAAGTTATTTTTAAATACGATTAACTCAAATATAGTTCACAAAATCTCAAACAGTTATTTTTTTCTTTAACGAAATTTTTGCTTATTTTCTATTAACATAATCATTTATAATCAAACTAAAAATATCGTGATTTTTGGAATAAAATTGACTAAACACATTTATGTGTTTCTTTCGCCATAACTTTTATAATAAAAATTCAGTTTATAAAGTTATTTAACTTTATTTGCGAAAGTGAGCTTTTTCAAAAACTTTTAAAATCATAAACAGTTTAAGAATTAATAATAACCTTTATTAAAAAGCGAGTTTTCAATTTCATTTCAAAAATGCTTAGATAATCAGAGAACCAAGGGTATAGCAATTATACCCTTGCTTTTAATTTATACTATCCTAATATACTTCGTTCCCATTTGTTTCTGTAATTAATCCTCTAATTTTTTTAGACTCATAATTATTGAAAACAATTTATTTTTCTCAATTTTTCTTTTCACATTTTGTAGAATTTGCTCAAACTTACTTCTTCCATTATTGTTTCAAATACAATTTGTTCTTCTGATGTAAGTTTTTGTAATTTACTTTTTTCTTTTTTTATATCCCACAAAAATTCCTCGGCAATATCATTTCCGCAAGTTACTAATTTTGCTTTATTGTTTTTTATTAAATCATTACAGCCTTCAAAAGATGGATAATTTATGAATCCAGGTACGGCAAAAACTTCACGGTTCATGCTAAAAGCCAGTTCTGCTGTGATTAATGCACCACCTTTTTTAAAACTTTCGGCTACTAGAACTCCATCTGACATTCCTGCTATAATTCGATTTCTTCTAGGAAAAGTCCAGCGTGTAGGTTGTGTCCCGAGCGGATATTCGCTTATAAGAGTTCCAACTTCTCCTATTCTTTCCCATAAATCCCGATTTTCGTATGGATAAACTATGTCCAGCCCCTGTGCCTACTACTGATACAACTTCTATTTCCCTTATCCAGTGCAGTTTTTAGTGCACTGTATCTATTCCATCAGCAAGTCCACTAATTACGGTTACCTCATAACTTTACAAGCTCATTTTACAATTTTTTTCACAGGCTGTTTTTTTCCAAATTTAGTTGCTCGCCGTGTTCTACAATTCCGATATTACGCTTATTATCTACTGATATTTTTGCCTTTGTCTATTTTTATTTTTATCGTAATCTTTAACTTTTTCCTTTTAAATACAAAAGACTGGAAAATCTTTATTTCCTTCAGTTTTTTTCGGATATTCCTTATCATTTGCACTTATTATTCTTACTCTGTTTCGCTCATAAAGTTCTAATCTTGCTTTCAAATCAATTTTCATTGCTTCTTCCAGCTGACTTTTTAATTCATCATTAAACAATTTAAAATTTTCTTCATAAAAATAATTCTTCAAAATCCTGAAAAATTAACATAAGTTTTATATGGGCATTTTTCATCCCATATTCCTTTAATCTAAGCCATTCCACAATAATCCCCTATTTTTTTATCTTGAACCGGCTAATATTTCATTTAATACTGCGATTTCTTTTTACCTCATCATCAGAATGTGTAGAATTATAATCCCGCAAATATCCTAATGCTTTTGAAAAATCCCCTTTTGATTTGTAGGCAATGCCCATTCCCAGTTTTGCTTCAGCCTGATTGTTGTCTTGTGACAAGATTCTGCTGTAATAATCAATTGACTGTTCATTATTCCCCATAAGCCTTGATCCAATTGCAATTACATACATTACAGGAATATCAGGTGCTTCATCTTTTAGTGCCAAATTTACTGCTTTTTCATAAAGTCCATCACGGAAATAAAGCTGTGCCATTCTGAATGTTGCTGATGAACTCTTTTTGGCAAGCGTGGCATTTTCGTAATTTGCGTATGAATCGTATTTTGCTTCCGTCGATATGTCTTCGGTCTGTGTTGCCGGCATAGTTCCACTATCAACAGTTTTTTCGTTCAACTGGTATATTTTTTGTTTCTTTATTTCTGCTTTTATTTAATGCATTTCCTGGTTCAAATGCTTGTCTTGTTATTTCATCAGGTTCAACAGTTGGTGCAATTCTTTCTTCTTCAACAGTAGTGGCATCACCTGGACTGGTTACCGTCGTATTTTCAGTAATATAATATTTGCCTTTACAACTGTCGCAAAAATTAAAAGAATCCCCATCATCATTATCATTCTTTTTCATTTTTAGTCCTCCTGGCAATTAGAACTCCAAGTTTTTAGTTGTTCTTGGGAACGGAATTACATCCCTTATGTTTGTCATTCCAGTGATATACATAAGCATTCTGTCAAATCCAAGCCCAAATCCTGAATGTGGCACACTTCCGTATTTTCTCAAGTCTAGGTACCACCAGTAATCTTCCTCTTTTAATCCCATTTCAGTTAATTTTTCCTAAAAGAGTTTCATAATCATCTTCCCTTTGGCTTCCACCCTACAATTTCTCCAATTCCTGGTGCCAATAAATCAACTGCTCTTACAGTTTTCCCATCTTCATTTAACTTCATATAAAATGCTTTTATATCTTTTTGGATAATCAGTTACAAATACAGGCTTTTTAAAGTGTTTTTCCAGCCAAATATCTTTCGTGTTCAGTCTGTAAATCAATTCCCCATTCCACTTCATACTCAAATTTTTGTTTTGAATTTTTCAAAAATTTCAATTGCTTCTGTATAAGTAATTCTTCCAAATTCATTATTTACTAAGGTGTCAAGTCTGTTAAATAAATCTTTGTCTACAAATTTATTAAAAATTCCACTTTTTCCTTAGCATTTTTCCTTACATAATTTACAATGTATTTTATCATTTCCTCAATAACATCCATATTTACGTCCAAGTCTGCAAATGCAATTTCAGGCTCCATCATCCAAAAATTCTGCAGCGTGTTTTTGGAGTATTTCGATTTTTCAGCTCTGAAATGTAGGCCCAAAAGTATACGTATTTTTAAATGCAGTTGCAAAAGTTTCAACATTTAACTGCCCACTAACCGTAAGATTTGCCTCTTTACCAAAGAAATCCTGTTTAAAATCAATACTTCCATTTTCAGTTTTTGGAATATTGTTTATATCAAGCGTCGTAAGTCTAAACATTTCTCCAGCACCTTCTGCATCACTTCCAGTAATTATAGGTGTTTGCACATACACAAAGTTTTTTCTTGAAAAAAATTTATGAATTGCATAAGACAAAATTGAACGTACTCTAAAAGTTGCGAAAAACGCATTAGTTCTAGGACGTAAATGTGCAATCGTTCTCAAAAATTCAAATGAATGCCTTTTTATTTTGCAACGGATAATCTGAATCAGCTTTTTGATAAACAGAAATTTTTGTTGCTTTAATTTCGTAAGCCTGCCCTTTTCCCTACTGATTCTACTACAATTCCTGTAACTTTAACTGAAGTCGAAATCGTAAGTTTAGAAATTTCTTCAAAATTTTTCCAATCCTTTCTTCAAACACAACTTGAATCCCAGTAAAAAGTTCCATCATTCAACTCAATAAATCCAAAGTGACTTCTAATACCCAACCATTAATTTCAATTTCTTTTCCTAAATACTCTTTTGTATTCTTTTTGAAGTTCTCTTAATTCTAATAACATATATCTCTGTATGACTAAATATAGAAATAATCTATATAAATATTCACACATCTCCTTTCTCTAAATTATATAATTTTTGATTATTCTCTACATTTTCACATTATAACACAATTTCCTACATATTTTTAATAATAAATTTTAAAAATATAAAAACTTTTGAGATAACTTATAGTATTTTTAAATTATTAATATAAAATATTCTCAATAATTTCGTTTAATCAAAAATTAAAAATAATATTGTTGCAAAAATTTTTAAAAATACGATACACTACATATGCTATAAAAATTACAAAAAACACAAGATATTGTGTTTTTACTTTTTAAATTAGGAGGAAAATAATAAAATGAGAAGAAATTGTAAAATTTGAAAAAATGACTGCAACCCATGTGCAATGGTGTCAGACTTATTAGATAAAAAAAGGTGTAGAATACGAAAGAATAAATCCATTCGACAATCCAGAAATGGCTGTAAAAATACAGAGTAAGAAGTGTTCCAACTGTAATTTTTATTTGAAGAAAATGAAAGAAATAAAAAGAACAATTGATTTAAGCCAGAAGAAATTAACGAAATTATTTCAATGATATAAAAATATAATTTAAAAATTTTTAACTGTGCTATCAAAAGACAGTTTTTACATATACTCAGATTATTTAAAGAAAGAACTATTTGAAATCAAATAATTTTATTTTTCATAGATTTTTAAATTCTTTCATAAAATAATTTTGAGTATATTTTATAAAAATTTAAAGGTGAAAACTATGTTTATATATTACGATTCAAAAACAGGAAACGTCCACCGTTTCACAAAAAATGCAATCCCAACGCCCAGACTGGCATTTTATAAAGATAAATCCAACTATGGTAATCAAAAATGAAGGACATTTTCGACATTTCACTACAAAAATCGGAGAAATTTCAGCAACAACAGACGAATTTCTACAAAATGAAAAACTAACAGTAAACTATTAAAATCAGTAAGTTCCAGCGGAAACAGAAACTGAGGGACAATTTTTCGCACTAGCAGCTGATAAAATTCAGGAAAAATACGGAATTCAGTATTAATGAAGTTTGAGCTGTCGGGAACAAGTACGAAGTGGAAAATTATATCAAGTATTTGGAAAATAACTAACTTTTTATAAAATTTATTAGCTATGTCTGAAAACTCGAATCTTTATTACAATGTTATTTTTTTAAATTAATAGTCTATAAAATTTGATAGTTATAAATTTATACAAAATTACTGATAAAATAAGTGTCATCATTTTGAGTTTCAGAAAAAATATTGTTAAAACTGAATATTTTGTTTTATAAAATGACAGGACATTATTAAGAAATATTTCTTATAAAGTAGAGTAACATGTTAAAGATATTTGAAATCATAATTTTTATATTAGAAAATCGATGAGCTTTTGATTTATAAAGTTTTTCAAACTACAAACTTTTCGATTGACGAAAAGAGGGTTTTTGGGACTTTTGTAAGTAAAGTTTGAGTACAAATATGAGTTGAAGGATAGTTGAGGTATGAGCAATTTATATTCAGCAGTTCTATTTTTCTTTCTATATAAAAAGTTTATTTTACGAGGGAGATGCAGAGGTATGGCGTTTGATATCTCTGCATATGAATATAGGAAAATGAAAGATAAATAGGAGAGAAGATTATGGTAGATAAAAAGAGCAAAAAATGGATATACCTAAATAACGAGATAATGGTAAAACAAGGAGAAGATTTTTCAGCTGAGAAAGATAAAGAGGCTGTTTATTCGTATTTTTGTAGATTATGTGAATAAAAATACGGTGTTTTTCATAATCTTGAGGAAAAGATGAGATATTTGATAAAAAAATGATTATTATATTAATTTTTTATGAGATGTATAGTCACGATGAGATAAAGGAAGTGTTTAAGCTGGTTTATGATAAGAAGTTTAGATTTGCTTCGTTTATGAGTGCATCGAAAGTTTTATCAAAGTTATGCTTTGATGGATGATACTGGGGAGAAATTCTTGGAAAGATATGAGGATAGAATTGCCGCTGTTTCGCTTTATTTAGCACAGGGAAACGCTGAGAAAAGGCAAAAGAATATGCCTTTGATGTTGATAAATCAGGAATATCAGCCAGCTACGCCTACTTTTTTAAATTCTGGGAAAAAACGTTCTGGAGAGCTTGTCTCTTGTTTTCTTGATGAAATGGGAGATAATTTGAGCGGAATTGGGATATTTTTGATTCGTCTATGAAACTTTCTTCGATTGGTGGAGGAGTTTCGATTAACCTTTCTAAAATCAGAGCAAGAGGAGAGTCAATAAAAGGAGTGGAAGGCAGAGCTTCTGGAGTTTTACCAATTATGAAGATTTTGGAGGATATTTTTTCGTATGCAAATCAGTTAGGGACAAAGAGCTGGAGCTGGAGCGGTTTATTTGAATGTTTTTCCATTCTGATATTAATGAATTTTTTTGGATAGTAAAAAGATAAATGTAGATGAAAAAAATCAGAATAAAATCATTGTCAATCGGAGTTATTGTTCCAGATAAATTTATGCAGTTGGCAATGGAAGATGAAGTTTGTTACACGTTTAATCCACACACAGTATTCCTAGAATATGGGACAATATCTGGATGAAATGGATATGAACGAAATGTATGAAAAAAACTGGTTGATAATCCAAATGTTAAAAAAAGAAAAAAATAAACGCAAGGAACTTCTGTAAAAAAATTTCTCAAACGCAAAAAGAAAGTGGATATCCTTATTTATTCTTTAAAGATAATGCAAATAAAGGAACACGCATTAAAAGAAATCGGAACAGTTAAAGATTCTCAAATCTATGTACTGAAAATATGCAATTATCAGAAGTTTCGGATATTAATGCATATTATGAGGAAGACACGATAAGACGTGGAATTTCATGTAATCTTTAGGTTCATTGAATATTGCAACTGTAATGGAAAACAAAAGAATAAAAGAAGCTACAAAAGCGGCAATTGATTCACTTACAATGGTATCAGACTTAACAAACATTGATATTGTTCCGTCAATAAAAAAAGCAAACGATGAGCTGCACTCAGTAGGGCTGGGAGCAATGAACCTGCATGGATACTTGGCTAAAAACTTTATTATGTATGAAAGCAAGGAAGCGCTTGACTTCTGTAACGTATTCTTTATGATGGTAAACTTTCTATTCATTGGAACGTTCAATGGAAATTGCAAAAGGAAAAAAAGGCGAAACTTTCAAGGACTTTGAAAAATCTGAATACGCCAATGGAAACTATTTTGACAAATACATTACAAAAGAATATATGCCAAAAACAGAAAAAATAAAACAGCTATTTGAAGGAATCTACATCCCAACAAAAGAAGACTGGGCAAACCTAAAAGAGCAAGTAATGAAACACGGAGTCTACAACGCCTACCGAATGGCAATCGCCCCAAACCAGTCAACATCCTACATAATGAACTCCACAGCCTCAGTAATGCCAGTAGTTGACACAATCGAAGTAAGAGAATACGGAGACAGTACAACTTTCTACCCAATGCCATACCTGACAAAACGACAACTACTTTCTTCTATAAGTCAGCATACGATATGGATCAAAAAAATATCTTGAAACTAATTTCTGTAATTCAAAGACACGTAGATCAAGGAATTTCGACTATTTTGTATACAAAGAGTACAGATAGCACAAGAGATTTGGCTAGACTTTATATTTATGCACATAGGCTGGGAGTTGAAAGTCGCTTTATTATACTAGAACGAGGAAAGGCTACGATTGAGGAGTGTATTTCGTGTCCCGGTTTAATTAAAATGTTTATATTTTTGGAAGAAGGAGAGAGTATGAGTCATCAGAAAACAGAAAGTATTGTATGTAGTGGTAATGGGTTTGATTTAAATTTAGGATTAAAACAGGATATTATAATTTTTTGATGAGCGGAAGATAAATCAGGTAAAAGACATTGATAATTTTGTAAAGAAAAGATGATATAAAAGAATACAATTATGAAAGGTTTGAAACACTTTTTAATATTCTAGAAAATATGATTCAATTTAAAAATATTAAAGTGACCTTTTGAATCTGAAAATTATAATAAGAATCTTTTGAAATTTTAAAAGATAGAAACAGAGGAGGAAGAATTTTTAAAAGAAAGAATTTTGAAATTTTTACATAAAGGAAAGTATTTAGTAATTTAAAAATTTTTAATAATCAAAGTATAAGTTTATTTAGTAATTTTTCTAACACTTATGGAAGAAGGTCCGAAAATTGGCAATCAGTAGAAGAGACAGATAGATTGATTATAAAGATATGGTAGATATTTGTATAATATTAATCAGGAAATTAGAGAGTATATAATTGAAAAATAGAGACGAAAATCGAAAAGAATATCAAAAAGTATAGTGAAATAAGTAAGAAGAAAATGGATTTATCCAAAAGTAAAGAGATATTTTATAAAAGTTTTGAAGGTATAAAAAGAGATATACAGTCCATTAATAGAAATATTAACTAGGAAAAAGTATAGAATATGTAAATAATGTAAAAACAGATAGCTGATTATACTGAAGATATAATAGATATTTTGTAATAATACTAATCAGAAAATTGAGAGTATGAATTTGAAAAATAGAGACGAAATCGAAAGAATATCAAAAAGAGTATGTGAAATAGTTATTAAAGAAAATGGATTTATCCAAAAAGTAAAAGAGATACTTTGTAAAAAGTTTTGAAGGTATAAAAAAGATATACAGTCCATTAATAGAAATATTAATAGAAAAAGTATAGAATATATAAATAATAAAATGATTATAAAAACATTATATAGATTATGTGCAAAATATTATTTATAAAGTTGAATACATTTATTTCAGTTTACAGATATTATCAGAAATCCAAGAATTTAATATAAAAACTTTTAGATATAACTTTCTATTACAATTAGCTAATTTTGAAAAATATTTTTGGAACTTATGCTTCAAAAATAAATGATGTACTAAATATAATGAAAAGAATCGTCAGAAACAATTATGTTAGAAAATTATCTTCAAAGAAAAATAAATTAAAGTACTTAAAGAAAGAAATAGATACTTGAAAATATTTTTAGTTTTAAAGAAGCTGATAAATATATAGTAAGTTTTAATTATACCAACATATCTTGATTTCTATAAAAGAATACTGATAAAAACATATACCAATAAAAATCTAAAGAGTTTTATACAACATAAATGGTAATGTTAATGAATTTAGTAAATTTAAGGATAAGGAAGAAGAAATAATATATATTAAATGAAGTAGAAAAACAAGTAACTTATTTAAAAGAAGAAGTTGAGAGTATTAAAAATTTAGAACAAAAATAAAGATATAGTTGATTTTATTTTACAAAAATACTAAATGATACAAAGAAAAACTTATAAAAGAAATCTTAAACAGATAAAGAGTGATTTGGAACTTGAACAAATAGTATTAAAAACCACTATGAAGACTATAGGGTAGAAAAAGATTAAAAGATAAATTATTTGAAATATTAGATTTCAGAAGATGAAGTATTTGATCTGGAAATTATATTGTATTGATAAACTGCAAAAGATGAGAATTATAAGAATTATAATAAAACCAAATCGGAGAAGTAGTAAATAGGGATATAAATGAATTATTGAAAAGAATTTTCACCAAAATATATATTACGGACATTCGTTAGCTGATGCAGATTTTACATGAAGATTTATTTAAAAGTAATGTTAATTAGATTTTATAAATAAAGTACAAACTGAATTAGTATATGAAAGAGATTTTTAATGATGAAAATATAAAAATATTGTTAGAATTGTCTTTATAATTATTATCTAATTCTGATAACCCTAAAACTGAAGATGAAATCTAGATTTAATATTTAGTTTAAGAGGTATATTGAAAATAAAATAAGAGAAAATAACAAGATGAATATGAAAGCAAAAAGAATATACTAATTCTAGATAATAGAGAGAAATTAAAAGAACTATTGTTAAAAATTAAAAGATAAATCAAAATTAGATTTTTAATTATGTGTTGTTGCAGACTAGAAAAAGCTCTTTTCAATTTTGATAGGGACTTTTTGCATTTTATAAATACAAAATAAAAAGGGGAGGGAGATAAAACGTTTAAAATATCTAAAATTGAAAATTTTTCAAAAACTTTTAGAAAAAGAAAGCCCTTAAAATAAAGGGATTCTGACAAAATTAGAAAGCAATCTTAAAACAAATTTTATTTATAATTCAAATACGATTGAAGGTAGCACTCTCTACTTTGAAAGAAACGGATATTATTCTTCAATATGGGGCGTGAAAGGGAAAAGTTTGAAAGAGCATGAGAAGTGAAGGGCAGGAATATGCTCTAATTTTTCTGAAGGAAGTATGAAAAACAAATGAATCTTTTATCGCTGAGGATTGATAAATAGAGTTTTCATGTTTTGTGTTGAATGATGATATTGAGAATAGAGGAAGTTTAAGAAAAGTAATAATGAAATTTTGGTGCTGGATTTGAAAACGACGCTCACTATCTTGTTGAAGAGAAGCTGACAGAATTAATTGATGAATTTAATAGTAATGAAAATTATGATTTGATACGAAAGTTGTTTGTTTTCATGCTGATTTTGAGAAAAATTCATCCGCTTATTGATGGTAATGGACGGGACTGGGAGGTTACTTCTGAATTTGGAGCTTATGAAAAATGGGTATCCAATTACAGTTATACGAAATGAAGATAGAGATGAATACTATACTGCTTTGGAAACAGCACAAGTTGAATCAAATTACGAGTTACTTGCTGATTTTTATAGAAAAGAGTGTTGAAAATACTTTTTGGATGTATTACAAATATTTTGATGAAGATACAAAAATGAAGTTTGAAGAATATTAAAGAATGGAATTAATCCGAAAGAAGTTTATCAAAAGAGATTTGAGGATTATCCAGAAACAGAGGGATTTTTCCAAGAGATTGGGATAAATAGAAATAAAAATTATGAAAAATTATTTTAGATTTCAAAGAAAACGGGGAGTTAAATGGGCAGTAAATTTTTGAAAAGAGATGATTTTTAGAAAGGAAAATAAAAATGGAGAAAAATATACGAAGCAGTAAACTGGAATACACCAGAAAATGATTATGTGGAGATGTTTTGGGAACAGAACTTGAAGCAGTTTTGGATTGATACGGAGTATATTCCGTCGAAGGATATTGATAGCTGGAATTCACTTGAGCCTGCGATGAAATTGGCGTATTTGCACGTGTTGGGAGGATTAACGCTGTTGGATACGTTGCAGAGCCATACAGGGATGCCGAAGATTATTGATCATATTGAGTCGCTGCAAAATCGTTCGGTGCTTTCATATATGTGTATGATGGAAACGATTCACGCAAAAGTCTTATTCGACAATATTTACAACGGTTGCATCTACAAGGGAGATTAATGAAACATTTAGATGGGTTCAGGAAAATCCGCACTTGCAGTATAAAGCCAATAAAATTGATACATATTATCAGAAAATGAATAATCCTGAGGCTTCAAAAAGAGATATTGCGATGGCTCTGGCAGCTTCGGTTTATTTGGAAACATATTTGTTTTACAGTGGATTCTTTTTACCGCTTTGGCTTGCAGGACAAGGAGAAATGGTTGCAAGTTGCGACATAATCAAGAAAATCATAGCTGATGAGTCGATTCACGAGTTTTTGTTGGACTATTGTTCCAAGAATTATACAATTCTTTTCAACGAAGAAGAAAAAGTTGATATGAGAGCTGAACTGAAAATTGATGTACGACTTGTACTGAAAATGAAGCAAAGATATACTGATGAAATTTATGGGGATATTGGGCTTACAGGCGATGTGAAGGAATACATCCGTTATAATGCGAACAAAGCCTTGATGAATCTAGGACTTTGAAGAAGAATTTGAAGTGAAGATGTAAATCCAATTGTGCTAAATGGATTAAATGTAGAAACAACGCAGCACGATTTCTTCTCGAAAAATCTACGAATTATGAAAAGGCGTTGGAAGTGGTCATTTGCATGATGATGATTTTAAATTTGATGATGAAGATGCAGATGAATTGATTTAAATTTAGAAGATAGTGAAAATGGAAGCTTTTGATTAGAGCTTCCATTTTTGAAAAATATTTAATAAAAATTTTGAAAAAGAGAAAAATATGGTAAAAATAAGTTTGTAGAAAAAAATTTCACTACTACAAGAAATATGTTAAGAAAAATCCATCAAAAAATGGGGATTAGGAGTTACGAAAAATGCTAAAAACAACAAAATTGAAAAAATTAAGCAAAAAGCAATTTTAATGTCTGAAAAATCTCTGTAATATTGATGAATAAAGGGTTTTCTTGAAAGAATACGGGTTAAAAGTAGTTTATCCATTAAAACAAGGATTGAAACGATACTTACGTACAAAAGAATCTATCGCTAGACTGTATGTTAAAGTAGTTTATCCATTAAAACAAGGATTGAAACCGTACAAAAATGGTTCTGTATGACAGATGTGTGTAATATGTTAAAAGTAGTTTATCCATTAAAAACAAGGATTGAAACGGCGAGCACATCCGCCTTCTATATACACATATGGACGTGTTAAAGTAGTTTATCCATTAAAACAAGGATTGAAACATTTTACGATAAAGATACTAAGGAGTTCTTACACGTTCAGCGTTAAAGTAGTTTATCCATTAAAACAAGGATTGAAACTTCGATCCACTTTTTGGATCAAAAACTCTTCCAATGCAGGGGTTAAAGTAGTTTATCCATTAAAACAAGGATTGAAACAATTTCTTCCAAAATGTATTCTAAAGATCGATTTTTCGTTAAAGTAGTTTATCCATTAAAACAAGGATTGAAACATTTTGCGATAAAAAGATACTAAGGAGTTTCACACGTTCAGTTAAAGTAGTTTATCCATTAAAACAAGGATTGAAACTTTCGATCCACTTTGGATCAAAAACCTTCAATGCAGGGTTAAAGTAGTTTATCCATTAAAACAAGGATTGAAACAATTTTTCCAAAATGTATTCTAAAGATCGATTTTCGTTAAAGTAGTTTATCCCATTAAAACAAGGATTGAAACTAGTGTCTTCGATTTTATTTTGAAAATATCATATTTTGTTAAAGTAGTTTATCCATTAAAACAAAGGATTGAAAACAATAAAATTTTTATCGGGTGTCATTGTGGCACTCAAGTTGAAATAATAATTCTATTAAAATAGGGATAAAAATTATATTTAATCACAGTTGTTATAAAACTGTGATGGAAAATAAGACTAATTATAAGTTATAAGAATTAGATATAATTATCATGTAAAGAATGAGAGAAAAATTTTTGAGATTTAAAAATAAAAGAGTTATTTTTTAGAAAAATAGGTTAGAGAGAAAAGGTATAATGATTTTGTAAATGAGGAAGAGAAAAGATGGAGTGTGATTGATTATGATGAGTTTTAAATATTATAGAAAAATGATATAGAAAAGAAATTAGAAAAAGCTAGATTTAGACCTTTGATGTGATGGTACTAGGAGTAACAGGAGCAGGTAAACGTGACAACATTAAATACAATTTTTAAGAAAAATGTGGCAACAGTTGGTAATGGTGTGGATCCTGAAACAATGGATTTAGATTCTTATTCGTTAAATGATGTATTAGATTGTGGATACTCCTGGATTAGGAGATGGTAGTTGAATGATGAGATTCATAAAGAAATTGCAGATTTGCTGTATAAAACTTATTCATTAGATGGAAATATTTATGGTTGGATAGATTCGGCAATTGTGGTTTTAGAAGGTTTGAATAGAGATATGGGAAGTACATATACATTGTTAAATGAGGTAATAGTTCCAAATATACAGGCAGATAGAATATTGGTAGTGATTAATCAGCCAGATATGGCGATGAAAGGCAGACATTGGAATAAGGAAACAACAGACTGGATGAAGTGTTAGATAGATTTTTAGAAAGACAAGCGTTATCTATACAAAATAGGGTAAAAGAAGCAACAGGAAGTAACAATAAGAAAACCAGTATACTATTCAGCGAATATGGTTATAACATAGAAAAATTATTAGATTTCATAATAGATAATATGATTGTAGAGAGAAGACCGTTAGTTAGAGCATAATGTAGATATTAAATTTTTCTTTCGGAGTGATAAATATTGAAATTTGGATATAAAAATATTTTTGTAAGTTAAATAAAAAGAAAAATGAGTTATTTAAAAATGTTATCATAAGTTATAATAAAAATTTGATTTTTTGAAGGAATGAAATATGGGAAGATTGATTAGGGAAAATGAAATGAGATATTATGGAGTGAAAATAAAAAGAGATAAACAAATTTTAAGAAATAAATTGATGTATTCAAGTAAAAAGATAGGTTAAATTTTTGGAAAAATAGTTTATGATTGAGTAGTTATAATAAAAATAAATAAAAGAAAGAGGTATTGATTATGTCAAGAAATATATTTAAGGAAATTGAAAGAGTGTAATGAATAGAACAGATGGAGGAAACTACGAGACAAAAATTATTGGGTAATTTATTGAGAATGAAGGAGCAACAAATTAATTTAATGGTTACAGAGTGCAGACAGGAGTGGGGAAAAAGTAGTACTATTAATGCGTTGTTTGGAGAAGAAGTAGCAAAAAGTAGGAACAAGTGTAACCAGAAACAATGGGAATTGATAAATATGAGTTGGATAATTTAGTAATATAGGACACTCCGGGATTAGGTGATGGAAGGAAGCAGATAATAGACATAGTAAAAGAATAATTGATAAACTTTATGAAAAAGATAGAAATGGGGATTTGTTAATTGATTTAGTTTTGGTACATATTAGATGGTAGCAGTAGAGATTTAGGGGACATCGTATGAATTGATAAAACAGTGATGATTATACCAAATTTGGGAGAAAATAAGAAAAATAGAATATTAGGGTGGCGATTAATCAGGCAGGATGTAGCGATGAAGGGAAAATATTGGAACGCGCAAGAAAATCGACCTGAGAGAAAATTACAAAGAATTTTTGAAAGATAAAGTTGCATCAGTGAGGAAAGAAGAATTAAAAGAAGCTACAGGAATAGATAATGAACCGATTTACTACAGTGCTGGAGACAAAAGAAGAAGGATATATGCAACAAAACCGTACAATTTATCAAAACTATTATACTACATATTACAACATACACCAGAAGAAAAAGATTAGTTTATGCACAAAATATTAATAAAGAAGAAGCTATGTGGAAAGACAATGATGATTTACAAGATTACAGAGCGGGAAGTTTTAGAAAATTTGTGGAATCAGTAACAAGCGGAATGGCAATAGGTGGAACAATAGGTCAAAGCAATAGGAAGTTTAGTAGGATTAGGGTTCAGTTGGAAGAGTAATAGGTACAGTAGGTGGAGCAATAGTTGGAGTAGGAGTAAAACATAATTAATGGAGTTGTTGACTTTTTGGAGGAATATTTAGAAGATAAATAGAGGGTTTGGGTGGGTGGGAATAAAAGTTGGTGCGATTACAGTCAAATGCTAGGCGTGTCTGAAAACTCAAAATCAATGATATTTTTTAATGATTATCAAATAATATACCCATAAATCAATGAGTTGAAACATTGCTCTCAGTCTGATACAATAAAAGAAAAGCACAGGAGGCTTCTATCATGCAAAGAAGATATGAAATATCAGATGAACAATGGAATAAAATAAAGCATATGTTTCCCAAAGCTAAGACAGGACGTCCAGGCAAGGATTTACGCCTGATGTTTAATGCTGTGCTATGGATTGCCTGCAGCGGTGCACCTTGGAGAGACCTTCCTGAACGTTTCGGTTCATGGAAGACGGTCTATTCTCGTTTCTGCAAATGGCGTGACGAGGGACTCTGCTTAAAATATTTGAGCATTTAAGGGAAGATGCCGACTATGAGAACTTGAGCATTGACTCTACAGTAGTTAAAGCCCACCAGAGCAGTGCAGGAGCTAAAAAAGGGCAAAAGATTCAGAAGTGAATCAGCACATCGGGAGAAGCTCAGGTGGAAGGACAACTAAGATCCATGCAGTTGTTGATGGACTTGGAAATCCGCTGTACATAAAACTTAGTGCAGGACAGATTCACGATAGTACGCAAGCAATTAAAATATTGTCGCAGCTAAGCATAAAAGACAGCAACATACTGGCAGACAAGGCATACGGAACAAAGGAAGTTCGGGAGTACATAAGAAAACACGGGGGAGAATGTGTAATACCTCCGAAGTCAAATGCAGTAAACAAATGGGAATGCGATTACCATATCTACAAGGAAAGACATCTTGTGGAATGTTTTTTCAATAAGCTTAAACAGTTCCGCAGAATAGGGACACGCTATGATAAGCTGGCAAGCACATTCATAAATTTTATTTATATAGGATGCATAATGATTTTAATAAAATAAATTTAAATAATCATTAAAAAAATATCATTGATTTTTGAGTTTTCAGACACGCCCTA
>BNJU01004338.1_pt1 | contig 24287 bp, 25 predicted proteins | sample 8539281 | NCBI WGS metagenome assembly BNJU01 (sample SAMD00202456, study PRJDB9452) | human saliva metagenome | isolation source: human saliva | place: Japan
AGTTCTCCACGCCTGTGCGCAGCTTATGGCGACGACGCCGTTCCCCCTAGCAGGTTGACAATACCCTCCCGTAGCAGGCTCGACTATGCCCCTGACTGGCTCGACGCCGTCGCCCTTAGTTAGTTTTCAGCGTGTCAGTAGTGCCAATCGCTATTGCTTACCGCCCAGGTACCGTCTTCCTGTTTAGTGAGACTAATGAAAGCCCAACTGCTAACAGGTTCATGGGAACCGTCAGCGTAGGTACGAACGAAACCTACTGTACGAAGCCAACGGCCAGGGATCCGTTCAGGATTGTTATGTTCACCGTCAGTGACTATGTACTTAATAGTGACAGTGGTGTGTGATTTACCGGGCACAAGCGGCAGGAATTCTCCTTGTCCCTTCACTACGTCAGGATTTGGGATGTGGTTTCCACGAATCTCAGGAGTTTCGTAAACGCTTGACCGGATAGAGGCATACGCCGTCGTGATATCGCGTGAGGCATCCCAAGTCTGATACGTGATGACATAAGCGGCACACACCGCGTCAGGATCAGTGCGATCTACGGTGGTCGGATCAGGCAGCAGATCACTAAGCCACTTCACAGAAGCCGGGTGCAGGCAGGTTCCATCGGGAGCTAAGGTCCCATCTTCACATGGAGGCATACTCGAAGCCGTGACAGTTGGGGTAGGCGTTGGAGTAGGTGTAGGGGTTGTGGCGGTAGGGGTTTTGGTTGCCTTAGCTAGGGGTGAGCTCTGCGCACTGGAGGAGGTAGTGACAGAAACAGGGGCACTCATGTTGGAAGCCGCCGAGACGGTGTTGGTGTTGTTAGTGAGGCGATTCCAGAAGAAGACGCCTGTAACAGCCAAAGACAATTGCTAGAGCTGCTGCAACCGCCGCAATCGTCGCTTTGCTGCTATTTGTAGTTTGCTTGAGAATGTTCATGTAAGCATCCTTAGGTACGCACTATCTTCTTACCCTGTCACTCAGGGAAGCTAAATAATCACCAATCCCGCATCCACTGTGTGACCAGCATTGTCACGCCAACACTTAGATGTGAGCAGCCCCAAGACCCTTCAAAATCACTACCCGAAGGCAGTGCCCCCTTATTGAAGTGTCAACAACACAAGCCTAAGCCTAAGTGTCGCGCACCACAAGGGGTGAATCATATTGTTTGCACTATCTCAAATAGCTGCGTGCCAGGTTAAGTATTTTATTCCGACGACGCCCCTGGCGGGTTCATCTTGCGCTTAGCCGCTTCAAGGTTTTTCTGCACTAGCTTGGTTAGTGGATGCTCTAGCCCTAACACCCGCTGACAGTCCGGCAGCAGTTCCTCCCATGCATCGATCGCATCAGCAAGACGCCCAACAGAGTCATAAGCGCCAGCCAGATTATCTCGGACGCCTAACGTATCAGGGTGATCAGCCCCCAACACCCGCTGACAGTCCGGCAGCAGTTCCTCCCATGCATCGATCGCATCAGCAAGACGCCCAACAGAGTCATAAGCGCCAGCCAGGTTATTACGGGTGGTTAACGTAACAGGGTGATCAGCCCCCAAAACCCGCTGACAGTCCGGCAGCAGTTCCTCCCACGCATCGATCGCATCAGCAAGACGCCCAACAGAGTCATAAGCGCCAGCCAGGTTGTTGCGGGTGTTCAACGTATCAGGGTGATCAGGCCCCCAACACCCGCTCACGCTCAGCCAACACCTGCTCAAACAGCTCAACGGCATCACCAAAACGCCCAACAGAGTAATAAGCGCCAGCCAGATTGTTGCGGGTGTTCAACGTATCAGGGTGATCAGCCCCCAACACCCGCTCACGCTCAGCCAACACCCGCTCAAACAACTCAACGGCATCACCAAAACGCCCAACAGAGTCATAAGCGCCAGCCAGGTTGTTGCGGGTATTCAACGTATCAGGGTGATCAGCCCCCAACACCCGCTCACGCTCAGCCAACACCCGCTCAAACAACTCAACGGCATCACCAAAACGCCCAACAGAGAGATAAGCGACCGCCAGATTATTGCGGACAGTTAACGTATCAGGGTGATCAGCCCCCAAAACACGCTGACAGTCCGGCAGGGGTCCTCCCCGCATCATCGCCTCCCCAAAACGACCAACGGGCGACAGCATGCGCCATTACGGTAGCTAACGTATCAGGGGGTGGGGCCCCAAACACCCCCTTGCTCCGCTCAAACAGCTCAATGGCCTCACCAAAACGCCCAACAGAGCGATAAGCGCCAGCCAAGTTATTACGAGTGGTTAACGTAACAGGGTGGTCAGGACCCAAAACACCTTCAACAACCGCAACAACCACCTCAAGCTCAACTGCTTCATATACAAGCCCAAGATCATCGGCATACTCGAAAGCGCGATTCAGGTAACTTCTAACCTGTTCACGCTCAAACAAAAGGCGAGAGTAATCTTGAATAGCGATAGCACTAAGCTGCGTAATAAGATCACGAACCTCACGACGTCTAGCATCAGTGGCATTAGACGGTAACTGCTCATATTTTGTGCGGCCAAGTATTTCTAACGCAGCATCAAACGCTTCCTCGTAAGCAGCAGTATTTCCTTTACCCCAGTTTTCACGCAACACCTGAGCCTGCAACCGGTGCAGCATAGTTATGGTCTTATCAGCAGATTGCTGAACCACGCTCATCTTCACAAGCCCAGTCAACGCACTATGGGCATTCTCATCACAAGACGCTCTCGGTCAGCGATTATGCATCTGGCAACGGGTCGATCCAGCGCGTTGGCACACCAGACTGAGCAAGCAATGCAAGCCCACCAAGCTGACGACGCCCCACTTCACACAATCTATCCCCAAGTTTATTTAGCGCCACATTCGCAGCCATAAACAATGCATCAAATGCACCATCAGTATAGGAATCGCCATCAATAGGTCTAATGATTTCATTATTACCGTGACCAGCACGGCTACTATAGTCATCGAGACATGCCAGATATTTCATTAAGTGTCCAATCTTCTGCACATGCAGTAGCTCCAGCCTGAGCAATAGCCAACGGCAAATCCCCAAGCTTTTGCGCTACAGCGTCAGCAGCCTCAAGATCCTCAGAGTCTGTAATTCGCAAAAGACACTTAATTGAGTCCTCTCGAGAAAATACACCAACCTTGATTGACTCCCAGGATTGATTCTTCCAACCGCAATCATTTGTGGTAGTAACCACCACCCGCAGGCCGTCACCGCGTGGAACTAACTTAATGAGATCGTCAATATCTTTAACATTATCAAAGACAATAAGCCTGTCCCCAGAGTTGGAAGAGTTAAAATAATCTACAGCGATTGACTATCAATCATCGATTCGGGTTCATTTCGCCTTGAGTCTCAATTCCCTAGCCGATCAGCAAGCTCAATCAAATCCACTTTGAACCTGATTCTCTAGAAAGTCGCATTAATCCAAGCAACAAGGCTGCCATTTCTTCTTCTCACGACCACTGCCAGTTCAGAGGCCAGCTGCGATTTACCACAACCCCGCATCCCAGTCAAAACTACTCGCAGCTGTGGGTCTTCATTGCTAGGTTACGCAGTCGTACCTCGTTCTTCACGCTCAATATAATAAATGCAGCAACATCTGGACGCACTCCCAAAAAAATAAGCGGCTTCTGTACAGAGACCTTGCTAGCTACCTCCGCATCCCCCTTTTAAGAAGAACATCCATGCCTTTCGTAACATAATCTATTCAGCGATGATTAATTTTATCATTTTCTAAACCCTTGATACTATTTTCCAGAATCTCGATAGAGATTCCCAGAATTTTTCAAACATTATCGCTAATGTATTTAAGTGCCTCGATCTGGAATTTTGGTGACCAAGGCGCAAGCTTGACATACTCATCAACCGCAGCCTTAACAAGTTTATCAAAATAGGGCTCAAGTCGAGATTCAATATTTTTACGCCGCTGCCTAATATCATCCTGAAGTACCTCAGAGAAACTGTCAGGATCGTTTACAGCTAAAAGAGTAACTCATCATTTTCAACAACTTTATCGAAAAGAATCTCAACCTCAGTAACAACACCCCCTAGCTGTTCCTCATCAATACCCTGATCACGATACACCTCATACATATCGCGAGTCTTTTTCGCCAGAATTTCAGCAATCTGCTTAGCAAGTTGGCCATCGGCATCATCGTCACGTTTCATCCACCAAGACAGAATGCCGCATCCTTCTTTTGCAACCCCGACAGAGTTAGCTTCTGTTACGTGGCCATTAGCTTGCAGAAGTACCTTAACTAAAGACGCACCAACGCCTAGCGTCATCGGAAACAAAGGATCAGCCATATCTGCATATTACAAGCTCAAATACATCTAGGGCGGGGATCTCACCAGCGTTTTTGCCCGAAATTGAGTCCAAAGAAGACTAAGCGCAGTATTCCGGGGAAAACCGCATGACAAGTTGTTAATAACTTATACGCACCGGTGAGACAACGGTTGCCCGGGGCGATGAAAATCGCCCCGGGCAACGCTTGTTTGGTTCAGTTTCAGCGCAGCTGCGTGCGGCCAGCCGGGTTATGGCTGCGGGCCAGGTTAAGTATTTTTATTCCGACGACGCCGTAGACTGATTCATCTCACGTCTAGCCGCTTCAAGATTTCTCCACTTGCTTGGTTAGTGGATGTTCTATCCCTAACACCCGCTGACAGTCTGGCAGCAGTTCCTCCCATTCATCAATAGCCTCAGCCACTTGATCAGCGCATAACCAGACCACTACGGGATAACAATGTGTCAGGGCGCTCCCTACGCCTGTGCGCAGCTTATGGCGACGACGCCGTTCCCCTAGCAGGTTGACAATACCCTCCCATAGCAGGCTCGACTGCGCCCCTGACTGGCTCGACGCCGTCGCCAACTCCCGCCCCTAGAACCTGGCCCCGCCGCTCAGACTGTGGCCCCCCACATTTTCACCAAAATCTGAAAAATTCCCGCAAAAGCAGCTACCATATTTTTAACCTAGATCACAAAGACGTTAGTGCTGCGAGCTGACGCAGGCAGACCTACCCAGCACCGCAGCTACTGGTTACGAGTTTTGGTATGACACAAATTGCTGCTCTTAGTGGTGTAGATAAGGCTTTCGGCGATCGCCTGGTTTTATCGATTGATTCATTGACGCTTGAAACCGGTCAGGTTGTGGCCCTGATTGGCCCAAATGGTGCCGGCAAGACAACACTGCTACGCATCATTAGTGGGCTATGGGTACCAACCCGAGCTCAGCGTTTAGAGGTTCTTGGCGCTGACCTACTCAAGCCTTTACCCAGAAAAAAGTCCAAGCAGTGGAGTCAACAGCTGGGTTTTGCCAGTAATTCAAGCCAGCTGTTTGGCCTGTTAACAGTGCGAGAGAACCTGGAGTATGTCTGCCGCCTGTACGGCATCCACAAGGCACAGCGCGCTGAGCGGATCAACCGTTCTATGGAGCTTTGTAATGTGGCTGATCGCAGTGGGGATCAGGTGTGGACTTTGTCGACAGGACTTAAGCAGCGCGTCAACATTGCCCGAGCCATGGTCACCAACCCGAAGCTCATTTTCCTTGATGAACCCACTTCTGGTTTAGACCCGCTGGCAGCAAATGACGTGTACGGGGTAATACGGCGCCTGCAAAACAGTGGAGTAACCGTGCTGCTGAGCACCCACATCATGACTGAGGTTAATGATCTATGCGATCGAGTCCTGTTTTTATCTAAGGGCCGCATAATGGCTGACGCCTCGCCTGAGCAGTTACGTATGCGCGCTGGAGAGGTGGTTTACCAGCTGCAAGTACCAACTAGTCAGAAGCAGAGCGTTATTACTCGCTTAAATGATGAGCTTGGGGCGCGCACCGTTATTCGTCAGGACGACGGAGTGGAAGTTGACGTGCTTGCTTTTGGTTTATCCAACTCGAATCTGCTTGACCAGATGGGGCTAACTTACACTCGCCGGGACGCTCAGCTTGCTGATACTTTCTGGCTTTTGGGCGGTGCTGAGTGAGAAGTTTATTTGCGCATATGCGCTACAGCCTGACCATGAATGCTCGCCAGCCGGGAATTTGGTTGCGGGTTTTAGTGGTGGTGCCGCTCATGGAAGTGCTTCCGTTATTGTTTCTTGGACGCGCTTATCTTGAGTCTGACACGCAAAACTTTTTCTTGTACACCAATATGGTTTGGGCGTTTTTTACTGCCGTCGTAATCCAATGCTTGGTGTCTATCCAGGGTTTGGCTGGCGGGGGCCGCTTGGATACTTTCTTACATTCAGAGGGCTCAGTTATCCCTTGGCTGTCTGGCTACACTGGTGGAGTTTGCTGTTTTTACCTGTTTTCGTCACTAGTTTCTGTGTTTGCCTTGGGGTTCGCTTTAGGGTTCCCGGTAGTTGTGTGGCAGATGCTGGGCTATGCGCTGCTCGCTGTTCCCACCTCACTAGGCTGCGTGTATTTGGTGTATGGATTTGAGGTTCGTTTTAACCGAACCTTTCACTTCATAAATCTTCTTCTTGACGCACTAGTAATATTTTCTTGTGTGTTGTGGCCGCTGAATACTTTCGCTGGTATTACTCGGATTGCAGCTCAAATGTCACCGCTGACGCATTTAAACGAGTTTATTCGCACTTCTAACCCAAGCCATGCTTTGCTAGGAATTTTGGTTAGCTTTATTTTCCTGCTGTTTGGTGTTGCGTGGGTGAAGCGCTCAACTAAAAAGTATCAGGTCGACGGCGCATTTGGAGGTTCGCTTTGATTAGTGCTACTGCTTACCGCTATTACCAAACCTTGCGACGCAACCCTACCGATACGTTTTCAATGTTGGCTCGCCCGCTGCTTTCTACTGCGCTTTTCTCAATCTTTGCAGCAACTTACCTAGCACCTAGCTATGGCGTTGCGTTCATGATTATCTCAGTGGCTGTTGTAAACGTTTTTACTAACGCTATACAGGGTGCAAGCTATGAGGCCCGCGAGGAAATCCAGGGGCTTCGCTTGGATGTGGTGCGTCTATCTCCCGGTGGTTTTCCTGCATTCGTGAAATGCGCACGCTCTTATTCAGACTTTCTTAGCAGCGATACAAAGCCTGGTGATTATTGTTATCTCCATGCCCTTTGTTAGCTATACGCCAATAGGTCAGCCAATGTATCTGCTTGCAGGTGTTGGGTTACTTTTAGGTACTAGTTTTCTGGCAGCTATGCTGGGCACTCAGGTAACAATTAGGCGCAATAATTTTTTGGCTGTGTCTTTTACTAGCGTCTTGCTGATTACTTTTGCTGGCGCGTTTTACCCTATTGAGGCTTTCCCTAGTTGGGCTGCCACAATTGCTAGGTGTAATCCAGTCACTTACCTGATTGACCTGATCCGAGTGAGCTTGTTTAACAGCAAGCCACTACTCGCCCCCAGCTGGGAAATCTGCGTATGTGTAGCATTTTTAGCTGTTTTGAGCCTTGGAGCTATTGCTTTTTCACGTCAGCCATTTGGCACCTCCGCCGAAAAGCAACGCTAAGCAGCCCACCTATAAACCAGCACGGTGAGCTGCAGTAACTAGCGGCAGCAGTTGCTTCGCTCTACACTCCGCCCTTCTACAGAGTCAGCAGAGTTTAGTCCTCACCGGTTTCTGGTGATGGCGTATCTGGCGGGTTCATCTCGCGCTTAGCTACTTCAAGATTTTTCTCCACTTGCTTGGTTAGTGGATGTTCTCGCCCTAACACCCGCTGACAGTCCGGCAGCAGTTTCTCCAATGCATCGATCGCCTCATCAAAGTGCCCGGCGGAGTAATAAGCACTAGCCAAGTTATTACGGGTAATTAACGTCTTAGGGTGATCAGGATCCAAAATCTTCTCACGCTCAGCCAACACCTGCTCAAACAGCTCAATGGCCTCACCAAGACGACCAACAGAGAAATAAGTGCTAGCCAAGTTACTACGAGTCACCAACGTGTCAGGATGGTCAGGACCCAAAACCCGCACCCGGTCAGCCAACACCCGCTCAAACAACTCAATCGCCTCACCAAAACGACCAACATCTCCATAAGCGCTAGCCAAGTTACTACGAGTCACCAACGTGTCAGGATGGTCAGGACCCAAAACCCGCACCCGGTCAGCCAACACCCGCTCAAACAACTCAATCGCCTCACCAAAACGACCAACAGAGTGATAAGCAAGAGCCAGATCATTGCGGGTGTTCAACGTATCAGGGTGATCAGCCCCCAAAACCCGCTGACAGTCCAGCAGCAGTTCCTCCCATGCATCGATCGCCTCACCAAAACGACCAACAGACTTATAAGCGCTAGCCAGATTATTGCGGGTGTTCAACGTATCAGGGTGATCAGCCCCCAACACCCGCACCCGGTCAGCCAACACCCGCTCAAACAACTCAATCGCCTCACCAAAACGACCAACAGCATCATAAGCAACAGCCAGACTATTGCGGGTGTTCAACGTATCAGGGTGATCAGCCCCCAACACCCGCACCCGGTCAGCCAACACCTGCTCAAACAGCTCAATGGCCTCACCAAAACGACCAACAGAGTCATAAGCAACAGCCAGATTATTGCGGACAGTTAACGTATCAGGGTGATCAGCCCCCAATACCCGCTGACAGTCTGGCAGCAGTTCCTCCCACGCATCGATCGCCTCACCAAAACGACCCAACAGACTCATAAGCGCTAGCCAGATTATTGCGGACAGTTAACGTATCAGGGTGATCAGCCCCCAACACCCGCTGACAGTCCAGCAGCAGTTCCTCCCACGCATCGATCGCCTCACCAAAACGACCAACAGAGTCATAAGCGCTAGCCAGATTATTGCGGGTGGTCAACGTATCAGGGTGATCAGCCCCCAACAGCCTCTTACGCTCATCCAACACCTGCTCAAACAGCTCAATGGCCTCACCAAAACGACCAACAGACTTATAAGCGCCAGCCAGATTATTGCGGACGTTTTCAACGTATCAGGGTGATCAGCCCCCAATACCCGCTGACAGTCCAGCAGCAGTTCCTCCCATGCATCGATCGCCTCACCAAAACGACCAACAGAGTCATAAGCGCCAGCCAGATTATTGCGGGTGTTTCAACGTGTCAGGGTGATCAGCCCCCAACACCCGCTGACAGTCCAGCAGCAGTTCCTCCCATGCATCGATCGCCTCACCAAAACGACCAACAGACTTATAAGCGCCAGCCAGATTATTGCGGACAGTTAACGTATCAGGGTGATCAGCCCCCAACACCCGCACCCGGTCAGCCAACACCCGCTCAAACAACTCAATCGCCTCACCAAAACGACCAACAGAGTAATAAGCGCCAGCCAGATTATTGCGGGTGTTCAACGTATCAGGGTGATCAACCCCCAAAACCCGCACCCGGTCAGCCAACACCTGCTCAAACAGCTCAATGGCCTCACCAAAACGACCAACAGCAGTCATAAGCGACAGCCAGATTATTGCGGGTGTTCAACGTATCAGGGTGATCAACCCCCAAAACCCGCACCCGGTCAGCCAACACCTGCTCAAACAACTCAATCGCCTCACCAAAACGACCAGCAGACTCATAAGCGCCAGCCAGATTATTGCGGACAGCTAACATGTCAGGGTGATCAGCCCCCAACACACGCTCACGCTCATCCAACACCTGCTCAAACAGCTCAATGGCCTCACCAAAACGACCAACAGACTTATAAGCAAGAGCCAGATTATTGCGCACGCTTAACGTAACAGGGTGATCAGGACCCAAAACATCTTCAATAACCCCTACAGCCGCACTAAGCTCAACCGTCTTATATTCAATTCCAAGATCGTGGCCATATTTAAAAGCACGATTCAGGTAACCTCTAACCTGTTCACGCTCAAACAAAGAACGCGAGTAATCCTGAACAGCGATAGCACTAAGCTGCGCAATAAGATCACTAACCTCACGACGTCTAGCATCAGCATCATTAGACGGTAACTGCTCATATTTTGTGCGGCCAAGTATTTCTACCGCAGCATCAAACGCTTCCTCGTAAGCAGCAGTCTTTTCTTTACCCCAGTTTTCGCGCAACACCTGAGCCTGCAACCGGTGCAGCATAGTTATGGTCTTATCAGCAGACTGCTGAACCACGCTCATCCTCACAAGCGTAGTCAATGCACTATGCGCATTCTCGTCAGCAATATCAGGAACGTTCTCTTCCAGATCAGAACTATATGCATCTGTCGATAATGGATCTATCCAACGCGTGGGCACACCTGATTGAGCAAGCACTGCAAGCCCGTCAAGCTGACGACGCGCAACTTCACGCTCATCGCCCCCAAGCTCATCAAGCGCTGCATCCACGGCCATAAGCAAAGCTTTATGCACTTCTTCAGTATAAGAATCACCTCGGACAGGTTTAATAACTATACTGATACTATAGCGCTTTAAACGCACCAGGTATTTTTTAAGTGTCCAATCTTCTGCACATGCAGTAGCTCCAGCCTGAGCAATAGCCAACGGCAAATCCCCAAGCTTTTGCGCTACAGCGTCAGCAGCCTCAAGATCCTCAGAGTCTGTAATTCGCAAAAGACACTTAATTGAGTCCTCACGAGAAAATACACCAACCTTGATTGACTCCCAGGATTGATTCTTCCAACCGCAATCATTTGTGGTAGTAACCACCACCCGCAGACCGTCACCGCGTGGAACTAACTTAGTGAGATCGTTAATATCTTTAACATTATCAAAAACAATAAGCCTGTCACTAGGCTCAGCCCGACTCTAAATGACTAAAGCATTGTTCAATTATCGATTCCTCATTTCTGCCTTGCGTCTCGATTCCTAGCCGACCAGCAAGCTCAATCAATCCACTTCGAACCTGTTCTCTAGAAACCGCATTAATCCAAGCAACAAGGCTCCATTTCTGCTTCTCACACCATTGTGCAAGGTCAGAAGCCAACTGCGATTTACCACAACCCCGCATCCCAACCAAAACTATTCTTGGTTGTTGCCCCTCAATTACCAAGTCGCACAGTCGCTCTCGTTCACCGCGCTCAATATAAAATGCGGCAACATCTGGACGCACCCCAAAAATAACCGGCTTCTGTACAGAGACCTTGCTAGCTACCTCCGCATCCCCCCTTTTAAGAAGAACATCTATGCCTTTCGTAACATAACCTATTCCAGCGATGATTATTTCATCATTTTCTAAACCTTTGGCAGTGTTTTTCAGAATTTCATCAGCCTTATCGCTAATGTATTTAAGTGCCTCGATCTGGAATTTTGGTGACCAAGGCGCAAGCTTGACATACTCATCAACCGCAGCCTTAACAAGTTTATCAAAATAGGGCTCAAGTCGAGATTCAATATTTTTACGCCGCTGCCTAATATCATCCTGAAGTACCTCAGAGAAACTGTCAGGATCGTTTACAGCTAAAAGGAGTAACTCATCATTTTCAACGACTTTATTGAAAAGAATCTCAACCTCAGTAACAACACCCCCTAGCTGTTCCTCATCAATACCCTGAGCACGATACACCTCATACATATCGCGAGTCTTTTTCGCCAGAATTTCAGCAATCTGCTTAGCAAGTTGGCCATCGGCATCACCGCCCCGGTTCATCCACCAAGACAGAATGCCAAGCCCTTCTTTTGCAACCCCAGCAAAGTTAGCTTCTGTTACGCAGCCATTAGCTTGCAGAAGTACCTTAACTAAAGACGCACCAACGCCTAGCGTCATCGTAAGCAGAGAATCAGCCATATCTGCATATTACAAGCTCAAATACATCTAGGGCGGGGATCTCACCAGCGTTTTTGCCCGAAATTGAGTCCAAAGAAGACTAAGCGCACTATTCCGGGGAAAACCGCATGACAAGTTGTTAATAACTTATACGCGCCTGTAAGACAGTTGTCGCCCACCGCGAAGAAGGCCAGGCCCTTACCCGGCGCGGCGGCCTGGTCAGCACGCAAACACCCCACAAAAGTGCCGTCACGGCCCGCGCCGTCCAACGGCGTGGGCACCTCCGCCGAAAAGCAACGCTAAGTAACCCACCCACAACCTGCACGGCAAGCTGCAGCAACTAGTGGCAGTACTTGCTTCGCCCTACACTCCGCGCTTCCGCAGAGTTGGCAGAGTTTAGTCCTCACCGGTTTCTGGCGACGGCGCATCTGGCGGGTTCATCTTGCGTTTAGCTGCTTCAAGGTTTTTCTGCACTAGTTTGGTCAGCGGGTGCTCTGGCCCCAACACCCGCCCCAACAACTCAATCGCATCATCAAAACGCCCAACAGAGTAATAAGCACCAGCCAAGTTATTACAAGTGGTTAACGTGTCAGGGTGGTCAGGACCCAAAACCCGCACCCGGTCAGCCAACACCCGCTCAAACAACTCAATCGCCTCATCAAAACGCCCGGCAAAGCGATAAGCACCAGCCAAGTTATTACGAGTGGTTAACGTCTTTGGGTGGTCAGGGCCCAAAACCCTCTCTTGGTCAGCCAACACCTGCTCATATAACTCAATCGCCTCATCAAAACGACTGGCAGAGTAATAAGCACCAGCCAAGTTATTACGAGTCGCCAGCGTGTCAGGGTGGTCAGGACCCAAAACCCGCTCTTGTTCAGCCAACACCTGCTCAAACAACTCAATCGCCTCATCAAAACGCCCGGCGGAGTGATAAGCAAAAGCTAAATTATTACGAGTGGTTAACGTGTCAGGGTGGTCAGAACCCAAAACCCGCACCCGGTCATCCAACACCTGCTCATATAACTCAATCGCCTCATCAAAACGCCCGGCGGAGTCATAAGCACCAGCCAAGTTATTGCGGGTGGTTAACGTGTCAGGGTGGTCAGAACCCAAAACCCTCTCTTGGTCAGCCAACACCTGCTCATATAACTCAATCGCCTCATCAAAACGACTGGCGGTGTAATAAGCAAAAGCTAAATTATTACGAGTCGCCAGCGTGTCAGGGTGGTCAGAACCCAAAACCCGCTCTTGTTCAGCCAACACCTGCTCATATAACTCAATCGCCTCACCAAAACGACCAACATACTCATAAGCACCAGCCAAGTTATTACGAGCCGCCAACGTGTCAGGGTGATCAGGACCTAAAACCCGCACCCGGTCAGCCAACACCTGCTCAAACAACTCAATCGCCTCACCAAAACGACCGGCGGAGTCATAAGCACCAGCCAAGTTATTGCGGGTGGTTAACGTGTCAGGGTGGTCAGGACCCAAAACCCGCACCCGGTCAGCCAACACCTGCTCAAACAACTCAATCGCCTCACCAAAACGACCAACAGAGCGATAAGCGCTAGCCAAGTTATTACGAGTGGTTAACGTGTCAGGGTGGTCAGGACCCAAAACCCGCACCCGGTCAGCCAACACCCTGCTCAAACAACTCAATCGCCTCACCAAAACGCCCAGCAGAGTGATAAGCAACAGCCAAAGTTATTACGAGTGGTTAACGTGTCAGGGTGGTCAGGACCCAAAACCCGCTCACGCTCAGCCAACACCCGCTCATACAACTCAATCGCCTCACCAAAACGACCAACAGAGCGATAAGCGCCAGCCAAGTTATTACGAGTGGTTAACGTGTCAGGGTGGTCAGGACCCAAAACCCGCTCTTGTTCAGCCAACACCCGCTCATACAACTCAATCGCCTCACCAAAACGCCCAGCGGAGTGATAAGCAACAGCCAAATTATTACGAGTGGTTAACGTGTCAGGGTGGTCAGGACCCAAAACCCGCTCACGCTCAGCCAACACCCGCTCAAACAACTCAATCGCCTCACCAAAACGACCAACAGAGTGATAAGCACCAGCCAAGTTATTACGAGTGGTTAACGTGTCAGGGTGGTCAGGACCCAAAACCCGCTCCTGCTCAGCCAACACCCGCTCAAACAACTCAATCGCCTCACCAAAACGACCGGCGGAGTGATAAGCACCAGCCAAATTATTACGAGTGGTTAACGTGTCAGGGTGGTCAGGGCCCAAAACCTGCTCTTGATCAGCCAACACCCGCTCATACAACTCAATCGCCTCACCAAAACGACCGACATCCTCATAAGCACCAGCCAAGTTATTGCGAGCCGTCAGCGTATCAAAGTAGTCAGGGCCCGAAACCCGCTCCTGACTATAATCACGATCCTTTACAACCGAAGCAATTTTATTCGGTAAATCATCTAGTTTTTCATGAGTAATTTTATCATTTTCTAAACTCTTGACAGTGTTTTTCAGAATTTCGCAAACCTTATCGCTAATGTATTTAAGTGCCTCGATCTGGAATTTTGGTGACCAAGGCGCAAGCTCGACATACTCATCAACCGCAGCCTTAACAAGTTTATCAAAATAAGGCTCAAGTCGAGATTCAATATTTTTACGCCGCTGCCTAATATCATCCTGAAGTACCTCAGAGAAACTGTCAGGATTTTCTACAGCTAAAAGGAGTAATTCATCATTTTCAACAACTTTGTTGAAAAGAATCTCAACCTCAGTAACAACACTCCCTAGCTGCTCCTTATCAATACCCTGGCCACGACACTCCTCATACATGCTACGAGTCTTATCTGCCAGAATTTCAGCAATCTGCTTAGCAAGTTGGTCATCGGCATCACCACCTTGGCTCTTCCACCAAGACAGAATGCCGCATCCTTCTTTTGCAACCCCAACAAGGTTAGCTTCTGTTACGTAGCCATTAGCTTGCAGAAGTACCTTAACTAAAGACGCACCAACGCCTAGCGTCATCGGAAAGCAGAGGATCAGCCATATCTGCATATTACAAGCTCAAATACATCTAGGGCGGGTGATCTCACCAGCGTTTTTGCTCGGAAATTGAGTCCAAAGAAGACTAAGCGCAGCATTCCGGGGAAAACCGCATGGCAAGTTGTTAATAACTTATACATGAGGGTAAGACAACAGTTGCCCGGGGCGATGAAAATCGCCCCGGGCAACGCTTGTTTGGTTTTGAACGCCAGCTAGGCGGTTAGCTCGGCTGCGACTAGCTCAGCGAGCTGCACGGCGTTTAGGGCAGCGCCCTTGCGCAGGTTGTCGCCCACCGCGAAGAAGGCCAGGCCCTTACCCGGCGCGGCGGCCTGGTCAGCACGCAAACGCCCCACAAAAGTGCCGTCACGACCCGCGCCGTCCAACGGCGTGGGCACCTCCACGTAGGTGACGCCCGGCGCGTTCTCCAGCAGCTGGCGGGCCTGCTCCACACTGATTTCACGCTCAAACTCGGCGTTAATAGCTAGCGCGTGCCCACTGAAAACCGGGATACGCACACAGGTGCACGACGCCGCCAAGTCCGGAATCTGCAAAATCTTGCGTGACTCGTTGCGTAGCTTCTGCTCCTCATCGGTTTCACCCGAGCCGTCACCGGCGTCGCCACCAGCCCAAGCCACCGCATTAAAAGCAATCGGAGCCACATAAACCTGAGGCTGGGGGAACTCAACCGCGCGGCCATCTAGCGCCAGACCCTCAAGGTTCTGGCCTGCCACCGCACGCACCTGACCAGCCAACTCGCTCACGCCAGCGCGCCCAGAGCCCGAAACCGCCTGGTAGGTAGACACCGTCAAGCGACGCAGCCCGGCGGCGTCGTGCAGCACCTTAAGCGCAGGCATAGCGGCCATAGTGGTGCAGTTAGGGTTAGCGATAATGCCCTTGGGGCGCTGCGCCAGAGCCTGCGGGTTAACCTCGGCCACTACCAGCGGCACCTGCGGGTCTTTACGCCAAGCCGAAGAGTTATCCACCACCACAGCCCCGGCGGCAGCAAACTTGGGGGCGTACTCGCGTGAAGCGGTAGCGCCGGCGCTAAAAATCGCCACGTCAATGCCGCTCAGATCAGCCTTGGCCACATCCTCCACAGTGATGTCCTGACCGCGCCAAGTCACCACGCTGCCCGCGCTACGCGCAGAAGAGAACAGACGCAGGCTCTTAACCGGGAAGTCACGCTGATCCAGCATCGCGCACATAACCCGGCCCACCTGGCCGGTAGCGCCCACTACCGCAACGTTCACGCCGTCGGCCACAAAAGCCGCCTGACCCGCGCAGCAACCCTGATTTAGCTCACTCATCGACCGGTACCTCCATATACCACGGCTTCAATCTGATCAGCATCCAAGTCAAAAGCGGTGTGAACAGCACGCACAGCGTCATCTAGACGGTCGTCGTCGACAACCACAGAAATACGGATCTCAGAAGAAGAAATTAGGTGAATGTTAATGCCCGCCTGGAACAGGGCATCAAACAGCTTGGCACTGACCCACGGGTGCGAACGCATACCAGCACCCACCAAAGACAAGGTACCCACATTGGGGTTGAACTGTAGATCAGAGATCCCCAGCTCCTCCTTGGCGCCAGCTAGCACTTCCTGCGCGGCGGCGGCGTCACCCTCAGGGATAGTCAGCGAAATGTTGGTGAAGCCGTTGCCGGCCGTGGCCACGTCCTGCACGATCGTGTCAATCTGCACCCCGGCGCCAGCCAGAAGCGAGAAAATGCGGGCAGCGAAGCCAGGCTGGTCACGCACACCCACAATGGTTAGCTTGTCGTTGCTGCGGTCATGCGCAATTCCGGAGATGATAGGGGCTTCCACGGTGTCTTCCTGTTTGGAGGTGTGAATCCAGGTGCCTTCCTTGTCTGAGAAGGAAGAGCGTACGTGCAAGGGCACGTGGTAGCGCCGCGCGAACTCCACGGCGCGTAGGTGCAAGATCTTGGCGCCGTGCGCGGCCAGTTCCAAAGTCTCCTCACTGGAGATGGAGGTGATGCGCCGGGCGGTGGGAACAATGCGCGGGTCGGCGGTGAAGAGGCCGTCGACGTCGGTATAGATTTCGCAGACGTCCGCACCCAGGGAGGCTGCCAGCGCCACCGCAGTGGTGTCTGAGCCGCCGCGACCTAGCGTGTTGACATTGTCAGTGTCGTAGTCCAGGCCCTGGAAGCCGGCCACGATTGCCACGCTGCCTTCCCGCACGGCGCGCGCCACACGTTCGGGTACCACACCCACAATGGATGCCTGACCGTATTTACCGTCGGTACGCAGGCCCGCCTGGGCGCCGGTGAAAGCGGTTGCGGGAACGCCAGCCTCATTGATTGCCAGGGCCAGCAGACTCATAGAAATACGTTCGCCGGCGCTGAGCAGCAGGTCCATTTCGCGGGCGGGCGGGTTGTCAGTTAATTCCCCGGCCATATCCAACAGTTCATCTGTAGTGTCGCCCATGGCGGAAACCACTACTACCACTGTGTCGCCTGCGTTGTGGCGTTCAATCACCCGTGCGGCTACGCGGCGCATTGCCGCTAAATCCGCAACGGATGAACCTCCGTATTTTTGCACTACCAGGGCCATAAAGGTCCTTTCTGTTTTTAGCCTGCGCGTAGCGTCTTTTTGGCGTTACTCAACCCGGCGCCTACCTTCAAAAGCGCGACCGAGCGTGATTTCATCAGCATATTCCAGATCGCCGCCCACCGGCAGACCAGACGCCAGACGTGAGACGGGCACGTTCATGCTGGTCAGCATACGTGCCAGGTAGGTTGCTGTGGCCTCCCCCCTCGATATTTGGGTCAGTGGCAATGATTACTTCTTGCACTTGTGGGGTCAGCCGGGCCAATAGTTGGCGCACCCGCAGCTCATCTGGGCCGATGCCGTTGAGGGGGTCGATGGCGCCGCCTAGCACGTGGTAAAGGCCCCGGTATTCGCGGGTTCTTTCAACGGCGACGACGTCTTTAGGCTCTTCCACCACGCAGATTAGCCCCTGGTCACGGCGCGGATCACGGCAGATATTGCACTGCTCTTCCTCCGAAACGTTTCCGCAAGTTTCACAAAAACGTACTTTGGCTTTTACAGCGGTTAGGGCTTGGGCCAGCCGGTTTACGTCGGCGGCGTCGGCGCCAAGGATGTGGAAGGCGATGCGCTGGGCTGATTTGGGGCCGATCCCCGGCAAGGCGCCTAGTTCGTCGATCAGGTCTTGTACTGCGCCTTCGTAAATGGCGGGCACTTACATCTCCTTGGGTTGTTATTGGCAGCTAATGAGTGTGGGGCTGTGGTTGATTGCGCGAGCCGGTGGCTGAGCGTGTGTGGGCCGGCGACTGGGGCGTAAGCCGGTGGCTGGGGCCGCAGGATGACGGCTGACCGGCTGGGCTGGTGGCCGGGGCCGCAGGTCGGTGGCTGGGGCCGCGCTAAGCCAGCAACTCGCGCCAGGCATGGATTGCAGCGACGCCACGTCTTTAACGCTCAGATACGTCTTTAGCGATCATCTGCCCGCACGGTTACTTCTTCAATTACTTTCGCACCCAGCAGGCGTTTGACTACTTCTATGCCTACAGCGCCGGATTCGTCTGCGTCCGCGTCGTCCATGGAGGGCATGTCTTCTTCATCGTCGACGACGCCGCCCGCGTTAGCTGCGGCTCTTGCAGCGGCGATGGCTTGAGCCATGCGACTAGAGGCTCCCGGATCGGGTTGCCAGCTGTGAGCTACCTCTGGGGCCGGGGCTAACTGTGGTCCCCCATTGGGTAGCGCAGGCAGGGGGTGCAGGCGGTGGACAGTGGCTAGTTCAGGCTCTGGCGCCACTGGTGTGTAGTTGTCTGGCGTGGGAATCGGGGCGGACTCCCAGGTACTTTTCCAGGTGTTTGCACTAGCCGCGCCATTGGAGGGGTGGTTGGCGCGCGAGGCAGCCAGGGCCGCAGCGGCTGTACTGGAACCAGCTGAAGCCATAGGAGTGGCTGGCGCTATTGGGCTAGCTGGTGCCAAGTGGGAGCTGACTGAAGCTGCACTGGCGGCTGCAATTGCGGCGCTGCCTGCGGTTACTGTTGCTAGGCCAGGGCTTGCACCGCCTGGTGCGGCGTCAAACTGGCCTCTAGCTTGCCCTTCATCCTGCGCCGGGCCACCAAAGTAGACACTGTCTTGCGCCTGATCAAACTGGCCGCCACCAGCCCAATCGTCCTGACCACCGACCTGTGGGGAGCCGGCGGCTTGCGGGCCGCCCATGGTTCGTGGACCATCCGTGGGGCCACCAGCGGGGATGCTAGCAGGATCGCCAGCCTGAGCCCCGGTAGGACGCCGCCAGCAGGGCCGTCCGTGGGAGCGCCACCATGTGAGTCACTAGAGACCTGGCCTACCGGCGCCTCAGCGCCGCCTGGCCCAGCACTACCTGAGTTAGGGATTTGCACTACTTCCCAGTCTTCATCCCAACTGGCCGGAGCTGGCTGGTCCCAAGCTGAAGGGGCCGCCTCGCGCGCCGGAGTAGCTTCGCGTCGAGCCGGCTTGGAACGCTGCGCAGGGCGCGAGTCTGCGCGCTGAGATTCCGAGCGCTGCGCAGGCCCTGATTCTGCGCCCCGACCAGGTTGCCTAGACACTGTCTGGCCGCCTGCCGTCTCATTGCCACGGCCTTGACGGCCGCCTACATGAGTGGCGCTAGCTGCACTAGGTGGATAGGGGGCTGAGCCGGGCTCAGCAACCGTTGCTGCTTCGCCGTCGCTAACTGCCTGAACCTGCAGGCGCAAACCCAAAGATTCATACAGTGCCCCGGCCACCACCTGCGGGTGACGCCCAGAGTTAAAGCTGCGCACCAGGCCCGGCGAGGCGAAAATCAGCGTAAAAGTCTCGCCCGACACCTTGCCCGGCTGCGCATTAGCCCCCACCAGGGCGTTGGTCACGCGGCTAGCGGCCTTAACTTTGGCCAGCACTTCGCCCCAACGGTTACGGATCAGCTCCGACGGCGACGACGAGCCAGCCCCCGGCCCCTGGGCAGGGCGGACAGCCGCGCTATTTGCCGCCTGGGCAGCCGAGCGGGTTTGCGCAGCGGATCCAGCAGTTGCGGGTCCAGCCCCTGCGGCAGAGCGCGCCGCAGGCGCGCTGGAAGCTGCACTAGCAGCACTAGGACCAGCCGGAACGCTGGGCGTGCCCGGAACACTGCCAGGAACACTAGGGGCCGCCGGGGCGCTGGGTGCCACCGGCACATTCATGCCAACGCCTCCCCCGACGCCCGGCCCACTTGGGGCCTCAGCAAGCACTGGAATTGCCATATTTGCGCGTTGCAAAGCAGCCCGCGCCGCCTCACGGCCCGAACCCTCCGGGGCGCGGCCCGAACCCACCGAGGCGCGCCCGGCGCCATCTTGACCCTGTGCCCCAACCACACCCTGAGAGCCGCCACCAGGCAGGGAGCGCGGCGCCGTCGTCGGCTGGGCCAAACCCACCACCAGCAGGCGGGCCATCAACAACTCAAGCTGCAAACGCGGGCTAGTAGCCCCCACCATGGTGCCCAAAGCAGCAGCACACATATCCGCACAGCGAGACAACTGTCCAGCACCCAAAGCGCGCGCCTGCACCTGCATCCGCTCCAGCTGATCCACCGGCAGCGAACCCAAAGCCGCCTGCGCCTGATCCCCGGCCACAGCCAAAATCAGCAGGTCACGCAGACGCTGCAGCAAATCCTCCACAAACCGGCGCGGATCGTGACCAGAGGAAACCACGCGCTGCACCACCTCAAAGCAGGCGGCGCCGTCGCGGGCAGCAATCGCATCCACGCACTGATCAAGCAAAGAAATGTCAGTGAACCCCAGCAAACCAATGGCCTGCTCATAATCAACTTTGCCGTCAGAGCCACCAATTAGCTGATCAAGCACCGACAAGGTGTCACGCACCGAGCCCCCACCAGCCCGCACCACCAGCGGCAACACCCCGTCGCCCACCTCAACCTTTTCGCTGTGGCAAAGCTGGCGCAAATAGTCCTCCAACACCGGAGGCGGCACCAGGCGGAAAGGATAGTGGTGGGTGCGCGAGCGAATAGTGCCAATCACCTTCTCAGGCTCGGTGGTGGCAAAAATGAACTTCACATGCGGCGGCGGCTCCTCCACCAGCTTCAGCAAAGCGTTAAAGCCCTGATTAGTGACCATATGGGCTTCGTCGAGAATAAAAATCTTGTAAGTATCCCTAGCCGGCGCAAACGAGGCGCGTTCACGCAGCTCACGGGCGTCCTCCACGCTGTTGTGGGAGGCGGCGTCAATCTCCACCACATCCAGTGAGCCACTGCCGCCGGTAGCTAAATCCACGCAGGAGGGACACACCCCGCAAGGAGTATCCGTCGGCCCCTGCTCACAGTTGAGACAACGGGCCAAAATGCGAGCACTAGTGGTTTTACCGCAGCCACGCGGCCCAGAGAACAGGTAGGCGTGGTTAACGCGGTTCGCACGCAGAGCAGCCATCAGCGGCTCGGTCACGTGCTCTTGACCAATCACCTGTTGAAAAGTGTCGGGGCGGTAGCGGCGATACAGAGCAGTGGTCACAGCTGAACTCTAAACGCTTTGCTAATCCCAAGCACGCAGGCTCGACGCAATAGCGCTGCAGCGCTACCGCCTAGCGTAATCCGTCCGCCGCGATCGACGCCTAAACGCCCGGGCGGCGGCGGCACAAGCCGCAAAAGGGCAGCAAAAACCCCTCGCGCACCCGCCAGAGCCCGCTTACCCTTGCTACCTTCCGGTCCTGGGGGAGTTCACGAGATAACGCCACACGAGGGGCACGCACGACTATAGCCCATTAAGGCCCCATAACAAAAGTCAACTTTTTAGCGCGCCCTGCCCCGACCGGTAACTTTAGCCAGTTAATCTAGGGCCATGACTCCAGCTTTCTTCTCTTTCGGTCGCCATCGTAGGCACAATTCCGACACGTCTGCGGAAGAGAGCTACTTCGCCACAGATTCAAGCGATACCAGCGCGCCCACCGAAACTGACGCGCCCCTATCGGCGCATTCGGGCGCCTCCCACTCCGCGAGCGCCACCTCCCCCGCTTCAGTTCCCGACGCCGCCTCCGCAGCTGGTTCTGCCGGTTCTGCCGGTTTTTCTGGCTCTGGCAAGCATTCTGGCCTTGAGGTAGACCCCACAGACTTTTCGGACGGCACTGACGCGGACGACGTCGTCGCCCCTTTAAGCCTGGACGAAACCCTAGATATTGCCATTAAGTCCTGGCGGGCTGAGCTTAACGCGCTGGGGGAAGTAGCTAGCCTTGACGATGTTAGCTTCCTGGATGCGGCGGTTATTGACTTAACTGACGGTCACCCCACGGGCTTGGCGCAGCTTTACGGCGGCAGCACTACGCGCCTGCGTAACCTGGTGCGCGAAAACGCCTCTCTGAGTGTGGCGCAGCGTTCTTTCAACGCCCTGGCTACCCGCTCGCACCAGCTGCAACGCCAGTTTGGTCAGGCTGCGGTGCATTTGGCGTTGGGTGTGGCCGAGTTTAGTGAGCAGGTGGGTGACGGCCCGGTGCGCACGGTTAACGCCCCGATTTGCTGCGTCCGGTGCGGCTGAGCACTGACACCGCCCAGAGTGCGTTGACCTTGGATTCTTCCATCGCGGTTAACCCGGTGCTGGTTAAGGCCCTTAAGGCTTATGGCTGCAAGGTGGATGTGGAAACTATTGCTCGCGCCGCTATCAGCCCTGGTGGGTTCACGCCGCGCGCGGTTTTGACCCGGATTGCCAGTTTGGGGCGCGAGTATCTGCCCGGCTTTGAGTATCACGAGCGCCTGGTTGTGGGTGCTTTTGTACACCCGGGCCAGAGCCTGCTGGCTGACTTTGAGGCGGTTATTCCACTGCTGCGCACTAACCCGCTGATTGCCGCCGCTTTGGGGGACGATCATGCCCGCGCCGCTTTGCATGTTGATTTGCCGCCGGCGATCCGCGCGGATTTGGACCCTGACTATGAGCGTGGCATTGGGGATCTGGATACTTCCCAGGCCTATGCCATTGAGGCTGTGGGCACGGGCGCCCAGCTGCTTTTGGATGCCCCGCCCGGGGTGGATGTGCCCGCAACTTTGGCCGCTATTTTGGCCGACGCCGCCGCTAGTGGCCGCCATGTACTGCATGTTCCAGCCTCCGGGGCTGATGGGCGGGCTGTGGCGCAGGTGCTGCGCGATGCTGGCCTGTCTGATTTGGTTTTGGATTTAACTGTCGACGGCGCTTTTAGGCGTCACGCTTCGGCCTCTATCCGTGAGTCTATGGGCGTGAAGGTGCCTGAGGTGGATGTGGAGGCTATCGCCACCACCCGCGCTCACCTGGTGTCTTTGCGTCGTCGGATGCAACGCTACGCGGACGCGCTACACAAGCGCCGTCACCCCTGGAACGTGTCGGTGTATGAGGCGCTAGATGAGCTGGTGGAGCTCACTAGCGGCGATAACCATGCGTGCACCCGCGCCCGCATCAGCTCTGCGGGCCTAGCTAACCTTGACATGCAGGGTTTAAGTAACGCCAACAAGATCCTCACCCAGGCCTATGACCTGGGGATGCTGGATAAGGATCGGCCTGCTAACCCCTGGTCGCAGGTGCCGCTAAACAGTGCAATTATGGCTGAACGCACCGTCTCTAAGGTGCATGAGCTGGCCACAGAGCTACTGCCGCTGGTGCGTGAACAGATCAGCTCCGCCATCACCCAAACTGAGCTACACCGCCCCTTGAACCTGAGCCAGTGGCATGAGCAGCTAGCCATGCTTGACGGGGTACGTGAATCCCTAGACGTGTTTGTGCCCGAAGTTTTTTGAACGCTCCGCCGCGAGACATGGTGATCGCCACCGCCACCAAGCAGTGGCGCCGCGACAAAGCACGTAGAAATGAGCGGCTCTGACCGGCGTCGTTTCATTAAACAAGCCCGCTCTCTGGTGCGCCCGGGCCGCCAAGTCGAAGACCTGTACTCTGAGCTGGTACTAGTGCAGCGCCGTCGAGAACAGTGGCAACGCTACTCCAGCGAAGGGGGCTGGCCGCGCCTACCGCTGGGGCTAGACGAAATGGAGCGCGTCGCCGCCCAAACCGAGCAGATGCTCTCTGAGCTGGCGCCGCTGCTGGAGGGGCCGGCTGAGGGCATGGACCTGATGGAAATGCCCATCATGAAACTGCACTCGATGCTGCGTGAGCTGGACACCGAAGAAGCCAGCGCCAAAGACATTCCCCGCATCAACAGCATTGAGCAGCAGCTAGAACACTACGGCCTAACCGACCTGGTGGCGGACCTGGCCCAGCGTCAGGTGCCCAAGCAGCACCTGGAACAAGAGCTGACCTACTGCTGGTGGTCCTCCATCCTGGCCCACTGCCTGGCGGAAGACCCCGACATGGGTGGCCTAGACACCACCGCCCTCGCCAACCTGGCCTCCCAGCTGCGCCAAGCCGACATCAACCAGGTACACACCCTGGCCGCGCCGGTAGCCCAGGCCTACGCCATGCGCGTGCGCCAAGAGGTGGGGGCAGACAAGGAACAAGCCCGCGCCCTGTACCGGGCCCTGGGCCGCAGCGACAACGCCTCCCTGCGCGACGTTTTGGACACCTACCCGCTGGCCAAAATCATCAAGCCGATTTGGATTGTGCCGCCCTCGCTGGTGCCCAGCGTGCTTAAACCCACCACCCAGGTGGATCTGGTGATCAACAATGCATTAACTGA
>BNJU01000188.1_pt1 | contig 24283 bp, 22 predicted proteins | sample 8539281 | NCBI WGS metagenome assembly BNJU01 (sample SAMD00202456, study PRJDB9452) | human saliva metagenome | isolation source: human saliva | place: Japan
CTATGAGGAATACAAAAAATACGGACACATAAGCGTGTCCGTAAACTATTCTAAAGTGTTAGACGTGACGTCTGTCAATCCTATTCGTAATTTTGCGTTTTTACAATAATGTTTGTTATGCGTTCTTGGTTTCAGTAAATCGTTTTTTACATAACTTCATTTGTTGTATTAACTGTATTTATCTTCTCCTGCATAGAAACGGCAGGTGCTTCCTCTTGGCGAGGACAGAGAAGAACAATATCACCATGTAAACCAATAATACAGGTGAGATAATCAACATTCTAGAATGACAATGTGGACATTCGTGCACATAACGTTTGTCGATATGACCGCAGTCGTTGGCAGACGGTATTTGAATGTTGAATGAAGTAGTTGCAACCCCCTGTAAGTGACACGCAACAACTAACGACATTGTGGCCGAGAGGTGCTCTTCGAAATTCATGAAGTGCAGAACCACCTGTTAGATGTTTCATAAGGTTCCGTGCAGTTTGAACTTGTCAAGAATTGTCAGCGCAGTTATCCTCTTTCGATAGAGTGGCTGTAGCAGCAGTTGCGTGGAACAAATAACCATCTTCGAGTCCCATTTGGCATGCTTTACCTACCATTCTCGAGGTCATCTCGCAGTTGAACATAGCTTCCTTTGTACGGAAGAGCCTGCTGACGGTGTTTCTATCAACTCCAGTACGTTATTTGTAGCACGATCCTATACCTCCTCATTCGGTGTGATGTCGAGGTCCGCTGAACTTGCTATTTGGGCGACCATTGATGCTAATAGTGAGATACTGGCGATCAACGTTTATGCATCCAGCATCGACGAGTGGCAGCATCGATTACGCAGTAATGGTCCTCGAGGTTTTCGCATGTATGCTACTGTACTTTATAGACACAACCTCGATGGGTTAGCGTCAGATACTCGCCTTTAATCAGAGTTGTTGACTGCAACGCAGCGATTGTTGGTTTGATGTCAACACTTTTTGAGAGCCAGTTGAGACACCACCAGCACCGAGTGTGTATGAGAACCATTGTCTTGGATTTCATTAGCCCTGACAAGCAAAGCACTTAGCCAGAGTTTAGGTGGTCAGCATATCGTCTGCTCACATATATATGTGAAGAAACTATAGCTCTCTAGTGTATACATTTAGAAAACACCATCTTTATCCTGTAATCGCATTGTCTACAACAAAGCACATTGGCAGGTGAGTACAGTTTTTAGACGCCTCGATTGAGAAACCAATGCAAACTGCTTTGTTTAACCATGAAAGGCTTTCCCAGTCAGGCTGCGAACCATCCGAACATGAAGTTTCATGAAGGTGACTCAGAAATATGGATTTCGGTCATAATGAGATATTCCAAATACATACAGTATGTTGCGCGCTTGTAGGCGTTGGTTGAGTGAATAGACTGATGTTGCTCAAAATCATCAGTAATCACCTGGTCAATGGTACGCTTTGTAGGCTAAGGTCAACGACTTACCGCATGCTCTCAGTCTGCATATTCCTTTTGAATAGCATGAATTCATGTACATCAAGAGTGCGGTGTTGCGCAAGCTCTGCTAGCCTCGATGACACCATGAAAACCGTATATTAATAGCCACGCGCAGAAAGCTAGGTTGGCGGAGTTAGCTAGAGTTGCCACTAACAGAGGTTGTACCGCCAATAAGCCAGGGGTACATGGTGATAGAAGCACAATGGTTGAAGGAGGTTTGTCTCGTCATTCTTATATATAAATGATGGTTATGAAGGTCAGTGCACTCATCAGCTGTGGTCTTACCATACATCTCTTAATACGATCAACAAGTAGTCCCGCTGATTATGAATGAATCACTTGCTTTGAGTTCGCCAATTAGTGTTACTGTGTTTTGCGTTCAACATTTGCATTAACGTCAAATTTGCAGACCAGTGACTGCATAATGATGCAACGCAATAGTCAGAAAGTGAACTTCATACTCTCAAGAGTTTCACGGTCTTCTGTGTGTTGTTGACGATAAACGATGAAACTTTTTGCTGCTTGATCATAGCCTTCTTTCATAGATGCCAACTCGTTCTGATTCTGAATATCCTCGACTTTGTCGTCGTTTGAATGTCAGCGAGCGATGGTCTGATAAAGTACCCAAATCAGCAGGTTCGTTGACGCTGGATGCTGAGGTGGCGACTCATGATTTCGTCCAGGGAGAATCGATCATCGAACCATCACGTTTTTGTGATTGTAAAGTTTCTTAATTTCCATTGTATCATTTTATCTTTTAGGTGTTTACTAGCTCTTTGTGACTGTTTACTAGGATGTGGATTTTAATACATTGCATCTTTGTGAGTGTCGTCGGATAACTACTCAATTCAAAAGTCTTTCCATTTTGATAAACTCTCTGTTGCAAAATTATATATATACTATTCATATCTGACAAAAATATTTGAGCTAAATAATATTGGATAAATCACAATTATCTGTGCTGCTTGAAATCTTGGTGTAGGGATTGATACTTTATTTCATTTTAAAGAAACTATGAGAGCGTATTCTCAAGTCAAAGAAAATAATTATTTGATTTCTCGACTTTTATTAAGTCTATAACATCGAACGACTTTACTTCCTCGAAGTAGAACATATAGATTATTTTTGTGGTTGTTATTTAGTGTTACACATATAAATGATGTAATTTTGCAGGTGGAAACACTGAGTTATGAAGATATATCATTACGCCTGATGTGCAGATGATACCTTGTGGGAGTCTCCAGACTTATTTTGAAGCAGATGGAGAACAGAAAGCATTGTGAGATCATACGAGCACTCAGCAGATGAGTCTCGCGCCTCTTGCTGTTGAGAGCAGCAAATATGCTCACGGTTGCAGAATGAGGCTTTTATATTATCGCTATTGGAGAGATGCACATGAGGTAAGTGAGTGGCGGATTAAAAGCAGATGAGGCTAAGAGTATCAAATCAGGCAGAACTCCTCCAACTACCAATTAGTAACGAGGAGGTGAGGAAACATTGAGGGCGTTACGTGAGATCGAAATACCATTTAGTTGTCTTTACTAGAAGGTGAACGCGGATGAGAGCCAGTTTCTTCGTTCAGGCTTTAGCCATATCGATGATGCCATTACTGTTGTCTCCAGGTCAAAACAGAAAGGATCTTATTACCAGTGTAGTGAGGAGGCTTTTCTATTAATGTTGAGCAGTGTTGATGGTGGGTGATTCCTTCGCTCGGATATGGAGACCTGTATTAAAACTTCGCTGGCAGCTCATACCTTTGTCATACAATATGGCAGCATGAGAGTGAGGTAGTAGACCTCAATTCTGACTCATAAGATTGGAGAGCATTGATTGTTGAGGCAGCTTGCAGATTTAGTTCTGCTTTACTCACTGAGGACTGTTTATTTCATTATATCGATGAGTTGTATGGTTTGCAAACTGAGTATTATGAGATAAAATACTGATAACATGTTGGTTAGATGTCAGGCACCACAAATGGGCGATTTTCTTCAGACCGAGAAGAGCTGCAATTGAGTTTGTCTAAGAATGCTTATGTTGTAAAGGCACCTTCATGTGGCAGGTGTGGCTCATGTAATCTTTCCTGATGGTACTTGACAGCAGAGTATTGTACTGATCAGCACATGTAGGTGAGTTGAGTTTGTTAAACGCATGGGCAAAGATTTGAGTAGGACTTTCTCCTACTTGTCAATATAATACGAGATAGAGATAGTATTGATAACTCCTGAGGTTTCTAGAAGTTTTTGAAAATTATTTTAGAGTTTCCGACGATGATTAGACTTTCTGATGCCTTATATAGGCCAAAAAGGTGGTGCCTCACGACATAGCAGCTTCTTCTGTAGGTTCTATTCATCAATGAGCCTCTTGTCGGATTCGAGACCAGCTTGACCCCGAGACATACCGTCACGTGCCTGCCAGCTGAGCTAAAGAGGAGGGTGGCGAAGCGATCCCGGTCGCACTTTCGACTACAACCTTCGCCTTGCTACGTTCTCGTCCTGGGGATTCTAGCGGAGCTGGTCGTCGAGAGACTTGTCTTTTACTCATCACTGCTGTTAAAGTATGGGTGCAAAAGATACATAAATATATTGTTTCTGACAAAGAGAAATCAAAACTCTGTAACAAAAACATAAATTTGCTAGTGTACAACATTATTTATAATAAATATCTCGTACTTTTTGTATCATGATTTATGAAGATTTTTAAAAGAGCGACAGCTTACTACTCGTTATGATGGTATTTATCTTATGCATCATTTGGGACGCAAGTTTGCTGCTTGTTGGGTATAAACCGTTCTGCCTTTAGCACAATCTAGTTTTGCCTCTCTCTCGACACCTTTTTGTCGCTTATCGACTGAAGATATTGTGAGGAAGGACGTAACGTTATCTCTTTCGTCATGTCTTTCCATTGTGCACGTGTGTTCTTTAATGCGCAATTATTTTAGTTTGTTGCAATGGCTCTATATGCACCATCTTGATAATGGGAATAGTCATGGTTATTAGATATTCATTCACCAATGAGGGAAAAGTACTCTGCGGCTATGTGGTTTCATACGACCAGTTTGTTACTCACTGCGAGCTTTTCTGCATACTCATTGGGCTTCAAGTACTTTTGTTACTGCTGTAATGTTGGTGGTCGGTGTCACTACTTTATTGCAGCTATTATGTCTGAAAGTCAAAGACGCGACGTTATAAACTTGAACAATCAAACCTCATATCTAATTGAAAACTCCTAATTCAGAATATGGATATATCAGCAATTATTCCTCTTTACAATGAGGGAAGAAAGTTTACTCGTATTAGACGCGTGGATTCAGCGTGATGAATGCCAACGGCTTCACGTATGAAATAATCTTTGTCAATGACGGCTCAAAAGACAGGAGTTGGGATGTTATTGAGATTTACATCATAGTGATGCTGAGCATGTTCTCGCTATAGTTCCGCCGTAATCTATCGGTGAAAGAGCCCTGCGCTCTATTGTGGCTAATGTTGCTCAGGAGATGTTGTTATTACGATGGATGCTGATTTGCAGATTCTCCGGACGAGATACCGAGCTTTATCGCATGATAATGGAGGAGAAGTATGACCTTTGTCGTGGTTATAACAGAAAACGTTGCGATCCATTGACAAAGACTATACCAACGAAACTTTTCAATGCTACGGCACGTAAGATTAGTGGTGTAATAATTTTGCAGACTTTTAACTGTGGTTTTGAAAAGCATACGTCGTGATGAAGTTAGTATCGAGGGTATATGGTGAAATGCATCAATATCCTCATCTTGCTAAAGAGCGTGGTTTTGCTCGTATAGGTGAGAGGTTGTACAACATCGGCACTGGCATGGCAAATCAAAAGTAGATCAATCGTTTCTTCAATGGTTATTCCAGACCTACTGACGCTCGGGTTCCTCACGAACTTTTGGTAAGAAGCCAATGCACGTCTTGGATTGATGGGTTCGTTTATGTTCTTCATTGGTTTATAGCCTTCTGGCTGATTGTGAGAAGATTATTATGCTCGTGAATGGTGTTTATGGTGACTTGCTTTCAACTATGCATCCTTCTTTATTGCACTTGTTACATGGTACTGCACAGCCTTCCCTTGCTGGTTTTATTGGCGACCTTATTAGTCGTGGTAATCACGAAGAATGACTATCGATTGAGATTCTGGGTATATTCTCCTTTATAGCCTTTTATGATGCGCGAGAGGGCTTTTGCATGGTGTTTCTGACGGGGAGATATAAGTTCGTGTAGATATTATTTCACGGACGTTGCTTTATTTATAAATTAGGGAGAAAATGAACGAGGCAAGATTAGACTAGATGTAAACCTTCTCTTTGACCTATTTTCGGTGGAGTAACTTGATGGGGGCTTGTTCAGACATTGGACTGTCCTGTGACTAATAGAGCGCAAACTATAGGCTGGTGATACCTACGTGATCACTTACTATCTCGCAATATGTGAGAATAAAACCGACACCGTGATTACTGAATAAGCGTTAATACAAATGTTCAGTTCTACAAATGAGCGAGGTGAGATAGTGATGTTACGCTTTGTCTCCCAAGTAAAGGCTGGGCATCAACAGTTGATACTCGTTACGGCATCAAAGACGAATATTAGTCATGGAGAGTGTTGACTGTGTCCGCATTCTTTCATACTACTACATGTATCAGCAAAGGGCACACTGTGAGTCAGGTTGAAATTAGTAATCCAATGTTGATTGGTGATGTTAGCAAAGAACATATACTTCTACTTTATCTAATCATTAGCCATGTCATTCTGACGAGCAGCAGATGCGCAACGCCGACCATCTTTGCCACAGGTAAAGGGAGGATAGCATTCCTTTTAGAGTAACAGTGGGGTAGATTCATCGGACCAACTATCGTTAGCTTGCTTTATACGTCAGATGCAGCTTTGTTGCGTAAACATCATGACAGATACTTTCCCGTTACGAAAGCAGGGTATAGGACAGGCTGATAAGACTGATGAAACAACTGGAACAAACTTTAAGACGAGTGCACCTAGTGGACGAGATAGGCTGTGACTCAATATGTTTAAGAATAAGCTAGCGATTATCGCTTTTAGTGGGTGGAGAGGTACTTCGTTCCGTCTGATGTTCTTAGTCCTGACTTGTTGATCCTATTTGAGAACCGCAAAACCCCTTATGGTGCTCTTGGTAATAAAGGAAATCAACTACGGGCAGAACTCGTTGCGGTGTTGATGCAAAGATTTTAGGACCTATTCGTGGGATGGAGCGTTCATCACAAACGTCATAGCCTCATAAGATAGGGTGATAGGTGAACCAGTATATTCCTGGTTATGGTCGTGGAGTTCATCCCAGTTTGGCAACTTTTAATGTACTTTTGAACTATAATGAGAGTTGTTTGTAGTTAGAAAAAGTGTTGTTACTTTTTCATTAGCTTTTTACTTATCAGGCGCACACCAGTGCATCCTGTGAAAGCTATCTCTTCTAAATTCTAATATTCTCAACTCTTAATAAATTTAATATTATATGAATAAGAAAAACTATATTGGCAAATACCTTTTCTGCTTATGTTGATAATCGGATCACTAGTACAGTTCGTTGTCAGCAGTCAATGCCTTATCAGCATAATAAAGGGATTTATCTTTGGCACGGTAGTTATATATATAACCCATCAAAGTAATGAAGACCCTCTCAGCCCTCAGATAGAAGCAGAGTTGAAGAAGGTAAATCAGACTTTCTCAACTTTTTGAAGCTAATTCGTTGATTTCAGATTAACTCAAAACAAAACCTGTGAAAGTGAATGAAATGTTCTGCAGAGGTGTTTACACTCGCTGAGTCTATTTCCAAAGAAACTGATGGTGCCTTTGATATTACTGCTTTCAATGGTAAATATGGGGCTTTTGGTTTTAAGACGGTCAACATCCTAAGCAAGCAATAGATAGCTTTACGTCAAGTTGTAGGGATATAATAAGGTAAAGCTTGTTGGTAACACAGCTACGAAGACAGATAAACGCGTTAGCGTGATTGTTCCGCGAGGAAGCAGCTATGATCGGATATTAGCGTTTCTTACGTCAATGGTATTACTTCATGGTGGAGGATTGGTGGTAGATTGTTACGATGGGTAATAAATGAACAGCGTCTGCTGGAAGATTGGTGTTACAAAGCCAACGGATGATAGTGAAGGTTGATCAGGAGATACAGACGATATTGAATGTTACGGATAAAGGCCACGGCAACGATGGAAACTACCGTAATTTCTATTACAAGAAGAAATATGCCCATACTACTGACCCTCAAAACAGGTTATCATCGCAGCATTCACTTCTTCCGCAACAGTCTTAGCAAATATGTTAGTGCCAGCAGATGCTTATGCTACCTCGTTTATGGTAATGGGTATCGAGAAGCACGTAAATTACTTAACGTCATCCGTAATTGATGGTTTATTTCATTTATTCTGATACAAAAGGTAATTTGCAAGTATGGTATAGCCCTTCAATGAAAGGAAAAAGTTGATAAATAAAATATAGCCGCTTTCTCTCTTGAGGAGGCGGTTATGTAGTATTTTTATTACTATGCTCAACTCTACGATAAACTTCTTGAACTACCACTTTCATCGTGCATAGTGCGGATGAATTGTTAGATATTGCAGGCAAAACAAAGTTTGGTTTTTCATAAACTTATTGCAGAGAAACCGCTTGTAAGCATGGATGATAAATGTGCACAGCTATTCTTTCAATGAATGGTACACTTCGCGTGATAAGTCATGCTGACAACTATCGTTATCGTATAGAAGAAGAGTTGTCAGCACCAGCTGTAATTCAGCCTGAACACTTTTGGACTCATGCAACGCTATACAAAAGATTTTATAGCGCAGACAGATTGTAGTCTCACTCGTTGGATAAGTCGAGGTACTACGTTTACTTGATAATTATCTTATTTTCCGACTTAACCTTCTCAATAGTATTTCTATGCAAGCACAGCGAATGAGTCATATCCCATGGAGGCAACAGCCCAGTGAGATTCGCCAGCAGTTTGTTAATTTCTTACGTCTTCGCTGCCTTACACAAGCAGGTCGTAAAGTGTTAAGGATAACGATGGAAGACCTTGCTCAAGAATTACATCAGAGTCGTCTTAATATCTCGTATGCTCAACGATTTACAACTGATGGATTGTTATCAATTAGTAGAGGAATTATTACTATTCCACAGTTGGAAACTTTAAGAGGTAGAAATCTTTCTCTATACTTTTTACTAATATTTTTGGCCTATATGACAAAAATGTGCTTAAAATCTTGTAACTATCTAATAATCATTATCTTAGTTCTATTTATATTTTTATGGCAAAAATCTGCTTTTTATTGTGAGGCAAAATCGACTATAAAAACGTGGTCATCTTAATGGTAGTCAACGCTGGTATTGTAAAAGCTGTAAGAGGAGCTTGTTGGACATAAGCGTCTTACCACCATAATGTCACAATCGTTATTCCAAGGGCAATCTAACAGTCAAAGATCTATCAGAGGAGTATGGAGTTTCAACCAGACAATTTATAGAAAACTCACAAAATCTATAAAGAAGAACTTCCTAAACCTTCTTGTTCGCCCTCTAGTGGTTTTAATGGATGCCACCTATTGGGGACGTAATTTGGTGTCGTTATCATGAAGGATTCATTGTCCGTGATGTACTTTGGTTTAAGTTTATCAATAGGCATGAACGTCTTGAAGACTATATGAGGGCATAAGCTACTTGAGTCACTTGCGGTATACCATTCAAGGGCTTGTATGATGGTTTTAAGGGACTTAGGCAAGCTTTTTCCCAATTATAAATTCCAATTATGCCAGTTCCATCAGGTAATGACTATAAAGACAAAAACTAACTTCAAGACCCAAGTTTGAGGCTTCAAAAAGAACTGCTTTGAATTATCCAAGATGTTATGTCATACGGACAAGGAGTCCTTTATTGAGGGCTTTCAGCGAATGGTACACCAAGTGGAGGATTTTTCTTAGGAACGGACAACAACAGAAGATGGAAAATCACATTATACTCATAAAGCTCTACGTAGTGCTTTTTGAGCCTTAAATGAATTGTCGTCATTGTGACATACTATGATTACCCTGAGTTGAAGATGCCAAATACAAACAATGCTATTGAATCACCAATGCAGATTTAAGACAAAATTGAACCTACACAGGGGATCAGTATGGAAAGAAGAAAGACTTCATCCAAGACTTTATAAAGTCCCATTCTCCCAAGAAATAGAGGAATGGGAGATTGACACATTTTTGTCACATAAGAGAAAACGACGCTAAAAATAAGCACACTTTTTGTCATATAAGCTCAATATTTGATATTAGTACTCATTCGGTATCTATATTAGTTAGTTATTAATGCCTTATCTGTTTAAGGACAATTATAATTACCTTTACTCCCTTTTTACCCGTATTGATGATTAGCACATATTGTGCTGATGGTAAACTACCATGGTGTTGGGTGTTAAACAGCTTGTTATTTTTCTAATGTTTTTATTTTTCTTGTTGGCATCTTGTCTGTCTCTTTGTAATATAACGGTGGTTCGGTTGTGACTTTGTTGTAATGAAAAGAAAAACAGAATATGATTAGTCTTTAATGAGTCAAATTTAGTTTAGGTTGCAGAGACTTATTACTCTACATGTAATATAGAAACAAATTGCGTTAAATTCCACCTCTTTATATAGTATATTTCCTTTTTGAGTTATCTTTGTAAATTAAATTAAGAGAAAGAGAAAAGAAATGACAGATAATATTTCAGGGAAGAAAGAGCGTATAAATCCTTTCTTCCTACCTTACGATACACCGCATTATACGGCACCTTTCGATCGTATTACGCTTGCTGATTATGAAGAGGCTATGATGGAAGGTATTCGCCGTGAGGATGAGCAGATTGAGAAGATTATTAATAATCCTGGATGAACCTACTTTGAGAATACAATCATACCAGGAGGATGATGTCAAGGGGCGAGCACTACTATGATCTTCTGAGTCGTGAGAGTGTATTCTTTAATATGCTCAGATGCTGAAACAAATGATGAAATGGATGCTGGCACGAAGATGAGTCCAATCCTCACTAAGCACGGTAATGATGTTAGCTTAAATCCTAAAGATTTTCGAGCGTGTCAAGTGTTTATGAGCATCATGGAGAGTTGACACCGAGGAAAACTGTTTGTTAGAGAAAAGTATGAGGGTTTCGTGCGTAGTGGTGCGTTGTTGGATGAAGCTGGGAAAGACCGTTTGCGTAAGCTTACTGAGGAGGCATCTATGCTTTCACGCAGTTTTTCTACAGAATGTGTTAAAAGAGAATAAAGCTACTCTGCACATTACAGATGAGCAACAGCTTGATGGTCTCACCTGATACAGCACGTGATGCAGCACAGGAAGCGCTAAAGAGCATAAATTAGAGGGTTGGGTGTTTGCTCGGATGCTCCGAGTTATGGCCTATTTATGATGTATAGTACACAGCGTGAATTGCGTAAAGACCTCTATATGGCACGCAATACGCTCTAGCTAAAAGATAACGATACAAACAACCTTGAACTTTGCAAGCGTGTTGATTAATTCGCCGAGAGATGGCTCAGCTTCTGGTTGTAGTACTTTTGCTGACTACGTGATGAAACATCGTATGGCAACAAAGGTTGAGAATGTGTATAAACTTCTCAATGACCTTATAGAGGCTTATAAGCCAACAGCTATCCAAGAGCGTGAAGAGGTTGAAGCATTAGCTAAGGAGGAAGAGGGGGCAGGTTTCAAGATAGAGCCTTGGGATGTAGCATATTATAGTCAGTTGTTGAAAAAGAAGAAATATGACCTTGATCCCGAGATGCTTCGTCCTTACTTGGAGTTAGGCAATGTTATCAAGGGTGTCTTTGGTTTGGCTACACGCCTTTATGGTATTACATTCAAAGAGAACAAGGATATACCAGTTTATCATCCTGATGTTAAGCCGTATGAGGTGTATGATAAGGATGGTAGCTATTTGGCTGTACTCTATGTTGACTTCCATCCACGTAAAGGAAAGCGTGATGGCGCTTGGATGACAGAGTTTCAAGGTCAGTGGATAGAGCGTGATGGTACGAATGTACGCCCACATGCTTCTCTTGTTATGAACTTTTCTAAGCCTACAGAGGATAAGCCTGCATTGTTAAGATTAGGTGAGGTTGAGACTTTTTTGCATGAGTTTGGACATTCGCTTCACGGTATATTTGCTAACACTCGTTTTGAGAGTCTGTCAGGAACAAATGTTTGGTGGGACTTTGTAGAACTTCCTTCTCAGTTTATGGAGAACTTTGCAGTGAAAAAGATTTTCTCCGTACCTTTGCTTTTCATTATCAAACAGGTGAACTAATGCCTGATGAATTGATAGAAAAGGTGATAGCCAGTCGTAATTATGGAGCTGCAACAGCATGTTTGAGACAGGTAAGTTTCGGTCTCTTAGATATGGCTTATTACACACAAAAGGATGAGTTTATCGAAGATATCATTTCCTTTGAAAAGAAAGCACGGCACCAGCAATTATTGATGAGCAGCGTATGGATACAATGGACTGTACAGTTCTCTCATATTATGGCTGGAGGTTACGCTGCAGGTTATTATAGCTATAAGTGGGCTGAGGTTCTTGACGCTGATGCTTTTAGTGTATTTAAAAAGAAGGGACTTTCAACCAGCTACTGCACAGCGTTTCGAGATAATATTCTTTCACGTGGTGGTACAGAACATCCTATGACTCTCTACAAACGTTTTCGTGGGCAAGAACCAACTATCGATGCGTTAAAAGAGAGGGATGGGCTACTAAAGGGCAGTAAAGTTTTTGAAAAATCGGATAATAGATAGAGGATAATAGCTATTTTTGCTATTCGTTTCCATGTTTATTTATAAAATCTATCAAGACAATGAATAACGAACATATAATCAGAACACTCATCAACATGTTCTTCGTAGAGGGACGAGGTAAAGTCTGCTGTTGACTATCGTTACCTCTCGCATGGCACGTATTTGGGCTGAGAACTTTATTGTAAACGACGTCAGGTAGGTGCCTTGCTGTGAAGGATAAGATGATTATTAGCGATGGCTATAACGGTACACCGAGTGGTTTTGAAAACGTTTGTGAGGATGAATCGGGTGTAACAAAGCTATACAGTCGCTTCATGCTGAAGCCAATGCTATTACAGAAACTTGCAACGAAGTGGTAATAATAGTGAAGGTTCAACGCTTTACGTAACTGTTTCTCCCGTATTGAATGTGCAAGCTCATTATTCAGGCTGGTATTCGTCGAGTTGTTTATGCGAGAGTATCGTCTTACAGATGGTATAGATTTGCTGACAAGAGCTGGAGTGAAGTAGAGTATAAAAAGTCTTGAGGATGGCATAGCTCTTTCTCTCAGAGGCTTTATAAATAAGAAAAGAATTAGAGTAAACTGTTGGAGTATAATAAAATAGAGCTGATACTTAATATAGTTAATTCCTATTGTTAATAAAACAAAGTATAACAAGTATTTATTGAATCCCTCTTGATGTTTTCATTTAACTGGAAGAATGAGGGTAAGGCTTTTATGAACCGAATAAAAACAATCGTTTCATGCCGCTGTTGATGGCACTATGTGTTGTCGTCGGTATTCTTATTGGTATTTCATGCCAATCATTTCTCAGGTAATCGACTGAATATTAATAGTGGTAGATAGTCGACTTAGCAATCTGTTGCATATCATCGATGACCAGTATGTTGATTCTGTTAATATCGACGAACTTGTTGATAAGGCTATCCCTGAGATACTGTCAGAGCTGACCCCATTCAGTCTATATCAGTGCAAAGTGATGCAGCTGGCTACGGATGATCTGAAGGGTTCTTTTCCGGTGGGAATCGAATTTACTATTCGTCAAGATACAGTGCATATACAGAATGTTATCGGGATGGACCAGCGGATAAGGCAGGTTTGTTAGCAGGCGACAAGGTTGTTAGTATTAACGGTAAGCGTTTGTCAGCAAAGAAGTTACGAAAACGAGGAAGCTATGCACTCGTCTTATGTCCGAAGGATCTGAAGGTGAGATTGGTGTTAAGCGTATGGGGAAAAGGGTGAAAATGTTTACGGTAACACGTGGTGACATTGCCGTGAAGAGTGTCTCTGCTGCGTATATGTGCTTAACGACAACGGGCATATTCGTATTAAGAGCTTAGTGAAGAACCCATGCAGAGATGTTAGTTAAGCTTTGGCAAACTCTTAATATACAAGGTGCTGATCACTTAGTGTTGATCTTCGAGATAATGGAGGTGGTATCTTGGAGTCTACGCAAAGATGCGCGAAATGAGTTCTTCCAAAGAATCGTCTGATTGTTTATACACAAGGTAGAAAAGAGTCCTCGAGTTAATTATCGTAGTGATGGTAAGGAAGTTATCAACATATTCCTATGGTTGTACTTTATCAATGAGGGTTCAGCTTGCTGGTGAGATTTTTGCTGCGCGTATGCAAGATAACGATCGTGCAACGATTGTCGGTCGCCGTTCCTTTGGTAAGGGATTGGCAACAGCAGATCCAGTTTAATGACGGTGGTTTGATCCGATTGACGATAGCACGTTATTATACCCGTCAGGTCGTTGTATCCAAAAAGCCATTCAAGCCTGGTGATAATGCTGACTCGCAGAATGATATTCTCCCACGTTATCAACATGGTGAGTTCTTTTCTCAGTGATAGTATTAAACATGAGGACCAGCTTATCATACAGCAAATGGTCGTACCGTAGTATGGTGGCGGTGTATTACTCCAGATATTTTTGTGCCGAAGATACATCAAAGGTAACTTTATTATAAGGAAGCTGTGATGAGGGACTTATTCTTCAATATGCTCAACTACACTGATAGCAACAGAAAGAAACTCAGTAGCTTGGAGAATTAAAAACCTTGGCAAATTACCTGGAACATCAGAATCTTTGTAGGAGACTTTCGTTAATTTTGGCAGAAAAGAACGGATTACGCCGACGCAATCTAATGATTAATGCGTTCACACTCACTTCTAGCAGGATTATCTTAATAGTCGAATCATTTATAATATACTTGATGAACAGGCTTGGATGAAAGTATGCGACCGTGACGATGCAACTGTAAAAGAGGTCTATCAGAGTGTTCCACACCTTCTCTTTCTTTTGCTTAATCCGAAAACAGAAAGCTTTTGAAGTACTCCGCTCTTCACGTAAATAACCTCTACATCGATGATACAGTTTGATAAAAGTCTCATGGTTAGACATTAGAACGTAAGAAACAGTTTTCTACAGAAGAATTGATAAATGAGTCACGTCCACTTATCCAGCGAGTACTCAATCACCCACGCTCCACAATGCGCTAAGACAGTTCTTCTGTATACTCACCGCCTGATGAGGTTTATATACATGGCTCACTCGACAACTTCATAATGAAGGAAAGACTGTCCTTCTTCCTGTTGTCATCAGTGATACCGAAATGGAACTTCGACTCTATCGTAATCCAAATTCCTTTGAAACAAGTAGTTATGGAATACTTGAGCCTATAGGTGAAGCTTTTACGGATTTTCTATGAATTTGCGCTTATTCCAGGTATGGCTTTTGATAAGAAGCGGAATCGTCTTGGACGTGGAAAGGGTTATTATGATCGTTTTTCTTCCGTCGCTCAGCAAAGGCATATAAGGTTGGTATATGTTTCCTTTTCAGTTCCTTCCAAACATACCAACTGAGGAAAACGGATATAAAGGTAGATGAATGTATCTACTAAGATTATGAGAATCTGTGATCAATCTTCTATAAGACAGAAAGATAGTGTGTTGTATCTTTAGATTTTTATAGATAATGCAAAAATATTCTTGTTATAAAAATAGTTATGCTTAATTGATCTCCACTAAGCACTAATTGTCTCTGTAAAAGGTGCCCTTTAAGCGTCTAATTAACGCCCTTTGAAAGCCAACCAAGCACCTTTTTCTTATGCTATCTTGTAAAGTGTTGAATTACAATTGATTATATGTGCGTTAAAGAAAGATATTTTTATATTGTCTTCTAACAGATTTTGCAGAATTAAATGTAAAAGAAATTTAACCTTAAAAGTCGTAAAAACGATGTTGTATAGCTGCCTTTACGGTGACGGATAATATAGTGTTTCAGTGCTACCTCTTCTAAAGTCTTTGTTTTGAAAAATTTGTATTAAACCAAGTCTTCGTAGGCTTGATTCATTTCATTCATGAGATGTTCAAAATTATCAGAGTTTAATGATACCTTTCTGAATATCATTTCCAAATTCTCCTCTTCAAACTCTTACTGGCTCTTTCATGCAAAGCGTCATCATTCCCGCAATCATCAAGCGGTAGACAGTAGCTTGGTGTAATCATAACCTCAGTCTTTGCTTGTGTAATTCTGCAGCATAAGCTTGCATTTGTACACGGAACAATAGAGCGGACTGCCAGTGAAACGGGTACGCTGTTCTCATCAGATAAGTTAGGACAATCAGCAAAATAATCTTCTGCAGACTGTAAAAATGACCATCCAGTAGAGCATACTATCTGCTTTTTGATATTCAGCTGTCACAAGGCTCATATAGTTCCTCACTTTGCACATGCGTAACGCAACAAGATCTTTGTAGAAGTAGTCTCTGGAAAATGACGACGCTTCCATATCCTCTGTCACTGTTTCAAGGTCTGAATAGTTCAGACGGATAAGTACAGGTAAAGAGTAACTAGATACAAAATGACCTGAAAGGTTATCAAAATTGTTAACTAATAATTGCTTGTATTCTTTGGCTCTAAGCCTTTCTTCCCCGGATGATAAGCATCAATGCCCGAGATAAGATGAAAGTGGCCCCTGACCATTACAGAGGCTACTTGAGCGGTTTATGTCCGTTATTCTCATATATTAATTTTTCTACTATCTATGTCCGCCGAATCTCACTGTTATTTGTTGGTGCATCAGAACGAGTTGAACCCGATGAAGACTGATTTGAATTCATTGGAGCACTTGGGAATGATGAGCGAGAAGCATTTCCAAATGATGAACTATTGTTACTGCTTGATGGCTGTGGCATTGGAGCTGAATATGCTGTTGTTGAGGTTGGTAAGTCTGTCTTTCTGATCTGTTGTCTTGCCCCTCCAAATCGTTGGTCATAAGTCCTACGTGCAGTGTTCATATTATCTCTTCTTGCATTGCCAAAAGCCACTGAGAAGCCATTATTTTGTTGAGGACTGTCTACGAACCACCATTCTGATAAACTTTGACTTGTTCTTGTACGGTTGGTTACTAGGTGTGGTTACGGCGAGCCCCGAATCGGCCTGCGTAATAGCTGTCGTTATATCTATTTCGTCCACCACGATAGGTGTAGTATTTGCTGGACGTGAGCGATAATACGACTGCGGTCGCGGTAACGATTGTAAATGATAAGCACCGTCATTATTGCTAGTCAAAACTGGACGATAGAAGTAATCCTCACCTATGTAATAATTATATTGCGATATCAGTACGTAGAACAAATCGCCGTTACGGCGTGCCCACACTTCCATAAAAGTGAGCGTTCGCCCCTGCATATTAAGAAGGTAATCAAGATTTATCTCGTACACAGCCTGATACTGTGCGTCACTCCCAACGAGCTCATAAGCCATTTTGTTCTGACAAGAAGAGTGCCTGTCGTCGCGCCTCTTCATATCCAATTCTACCGTATGCACTGCTTAACTCAACATTATATCCATCGTCATATATAGAAACAGGACCACCATATCCGCCACCTGCAGAGAGTGGCGTGCCACATGAAGAAAGTGAAAGGCTTAACACAACCTAAAGCGAATGTATATAAAATATTCTTTTTCTACATCTCGTAACCTTTTAAAAATGACTACTTATGTTATATTTCTGGCCCCAAAAGTAGTTGTTTGGTTTCAAAATATCAATAGGTAATTCCTATTTCGTAAGGGAAAGTTCTATATATATTCCACTTCCTCTACTACTATGAATTTAGGTATACTCCTTCGATTTCAACATCCTGTCAAGCTCTTAAAGTATAGGCAGCAGCCTTATCGCCAACAAATGTCTTTACAAAACGATCGCGCAGACTCATTAACTTCTGTACTGCTCTGATGGGTCTCAGCAGCAATACAGTCAGCCATTGATTGTTGCATTTACTGGTGTGAAGTCAAAGTATTGTACAAGGTACTGCTGGAACTGTCGACGCTGGTTCTGTGTCATTCTTGCAATTGTACGTTCATCTTATCCTTGGTACGATTATTATGATAGAACCGCTCATCGGCTCACCACCACGTTGACCATGGTGTACTTCTTCTCGCCTCAAAGTGACAATCACAAAACCTTTCTCTGCAAGCTCCTTTAATTCCTGCATATGGCAGGGTCAAACTACGACGACAGAGGTCGAGAGCTTCTTATGGTTGTTCTCAAACCAAACATCTTGCGAGAAATTAATCTGTATGAGTACGACCTTTGTCCACCCATGACTCTATAAACATACATAGATACATGTGTGTGGTTTTTGTAAAAACAATCTGTTTACCTAAACGGAAGTGATAACCAAAGTCTAACGAAACAAAGACGCTCTACAACACTATGATCAAGCTTTAAGTTGCATATTTGTTATAAGAACGATCCTCACAGAATAATACGTCACAAAGGTTGGTGGCACTTGGTATACTTTCTTCCCTCAGCTGTTTTATAAGGTATTTCTACAAGGTAAAACAACATCTTCAGTGAATTTCTCAATGAGGATAGTGATTTGGGTCGACACTAATTCTTGAAGAGTAATTTAATCGGCATACGTCCGTCCTCATCCAACTCGTCAGTATGGAATAGAATTGAAGCTGAAATCGTTTATTGTTCAAATGCCATGTAGAATGGTTGCGAACTTTCAGCTTAATAGACACGAATTCTCACCTCGGATGAGCGAATAGTCAAGGCGCATCATCGTCACGGCGATAGAGCTGGAAGAAGCCAAGTTTCTTCTTCTACTCGGGATGGGTCATTCGAGATAGTACGACTTTTCAACGGGGGCTTTCTGTGCTTTTGCTCCACGTTTTCAGGTAACCTTTCTTGGCTGTTTTGTCTGTTGTCATATCTGTTATCTAGAAACATCATGTATTTTATTACTTTCTAGAAGTTACCAAAGATACCGCTTTTATTTGGAACAGACCATAAATAAACAAAATAGTTTCACCATGGTTGCCTCGATACCTTTTACCTGAGGCTATTCTAACTTCTCGGTTGCTTTGCTCTTAGCTATATATTGCAAGGTGTTTAGTGCTCAGCACTGCATCCGGTAGCTAACAATAACACCATGTGCTGGACGTAGCACATCTATAAAAAGTAGATTGCTTTATTAATGTCATCATAATATATTGCAAGGAAAGGAATGTAGAAAATAGTTGAATATTAAGTAGCTCTCCCCAACAGTCGTTTCTTTGGATAATAATTAATAATAAAAAACAAATATGTAACAACTATTGCATTATTGTTTTTTTTGTTATTTTGCATACGATATCGTTACACAAAGTGACAAAATGAAGGATCAGAAAATGTAGGCCGATGATAAGATGATTTATCTTGTCAGAAATAATTAAACCTGTTACAAAGCTTGGGCTTTGGTGTCAGTTCAGAAGCACGGCGATAAAACTGTGAGAGAGGTTGTGATGATCAGAATGTAGGTACATATACCTTCTTGTGTTATTAATTTTACGATAAATGGATTTAAAGGTTGATGATGTTGTGGATTGTCCATCCCAACCCTTATGCAATATTGTTGAGCGAAGTCATACATATTATCTTGAAGATAATTACCTTTTCATACGTAGAAATTGCGCTTCTTGGATGAAACGAATGAATTTAGCTCGTCTTATTATTCGTCTTCATGATGGTCATAACCATTCTATTCACAACCACATGCAGTATGAAGAGAAGAATGTGTTCCCATACGTTGACTCATTGTTGTTGCCAAGGTGAGGGCAAAATGATGCATACGATGTGAGACATTCTAGCATCTTAACCGAGACAGACGAAGTTGCGTGATTGAAAAATATTATTATCCGTGTCTTCCTTGATGCACATCATAATAACCTGCCACAGCTACGTTATCAGCATATACAATTGCGAAGCATGGCTTGAACAGCATGCTTTGGTTGAAGAAAATCTTTATTCCAGTAATTAGACGCTTGGAAACAGAAGGTAAGCAAGAATGATGTTAGTGTGAAGATTTCCCGAACATGATTACTATAGAATCCTGTTTCAAATGATTAGTGATCGTGAAAAGGATGTGATTGTAGCTGTTGCGCGGGAATGACAAACAAGGATAGCTGACCATTTATGTATCTCTGCAAATACTGTCGTACGCATCGCCGTAATATAGCCCATAAGTTGCAGATACATTGCCTGCAAGTTGACAATCTATACAATTATTAATAATCTTATGAATATCGGTAGCGTGGCTTTAATAGGAAATCTATTATTAATGGGGTGGTCGTCATCCTATTGCTATACGTAAACCGCGATGGAACATCCCGTAACATGAGTATGGGGCGTCCCAGGTGGCCTCGTTGATGCTAACACGCTTGTCGTGTTAGGATTAACAACTACTACAGAATGTTATACTATCATGATATTGAGTCTTTCTCAAACTTTCAAGAGTTTGAGAAAGCACAGGTTGACTCATATACTATCATTACTGACCAATAAGTAATTGTTCTTGAAAATAAGACAATTCTTCTCGCAATGTAATCCACAAAACTGTGTCTTGACTGACACTTACAAAAGGACCCAAATGCTCAGCTTTCAGGTTCCGCATGGTTTCTGTATTAATATTGCCTGAAGATGAGCTTGTCAAGCTATTCTAAAGATCGTACAGTACGGTCATTACGGTGGTAGAATCTCGAACTTCCGCAGGTGTTAAAGAATAAGATTCTAAGCAATCGTGAGATTGAGGTTTTGTCTTTGATAGTTCAGGGTTGATAAACAAAGAGATCACAGAGAAACTAAACTATCAGTCTGACAACAGATTGTACTCATCGCAAGAATATTATTATGGACAAGCTTGGAATGAAAGTGTTTCTTGCTTGACTATCTATGCGGTGATGCATGGTTATATTGATATCAATAAGATTTAATACAACTAATTTATATTTCCTATCCCGTTATGGGGTGGAATGAATGATAAACCAGCCACGAAACAGCACCTTAATTTGTACGCCACTGTTTCCATTTGCTTCTGTAGCTTAAAGCTATCTTTCTTTTGAGCTTCAAGGTTCATCAACTCGTGGTGATACATTGCATCAACTATAACAGCATTTTCTTCACGGTCCCAGCATTAGGCTTCTTGCATTAAGATTAGCTGATCAACCGTGTGAATTGTCCATCTACAGTGATAATCTTTGTGTGGTGGAAACCTTTTCATACATCCATATCGTACCACTTTCATTGGTTTATGTAGTTATAGAACCCACGGTCAGGGTAAGAGGATGTCGCTCTTTACACTCAGTAATTTCAACCTTGCCCCTCGTTTCAGCATTTCGTAATGCTCTTTCAAGGCTCTACTCAAGTAAATATGGATTGATAAGTTTAATACTATCTTTGCATCATTGATAGCATTCACATAGAAATAACTTGGATAATATCCTTAGAAATGTGTGGTTTTGATTAATAATACACCATCTTGCTCCTGCACTTCCACAAGTGTCGGGTTTCACAAATCTTTATAATCAGCGTTAGTGATTCCACGATAATATTCCCAGCACCATGTATTTTCTGTCGGATGCTAAAACCACATATTAAGAAGATGTTCTGCAATGTATTGACCTCATCTCCTTCGATTCTGGTATATCTTGCCATGAATAGCGACTTCGGATTCCATTAATAATAATTCTGCCACATTCATTCCACCTGTATAGGCAACATACCATCAATAACAACAATCTTACGATGGTCACGATTGAATATATCATGTAGCCAAAACTCCATTGGCAAACTCATAAATCTCAATGCCTTTTCCGAATCTTTAAGTGGCGTTTCCTCACCAGAACGTTATTGCCCATTGCCAAAACCATCAAAACAGCTCTAACAACTCCTTCTTTCGCTTTCGCCGCTAAATGTTGTATAAGCTAATCATTGATAGAATCATGCTGCGAAGTTAGTATTCCAAGTAGAATACTCAACGATGCTTGGACAGCCTTAAACAGATCATTAAACTTATCTTCACCCGTAAGTAAAGTTACTGAGTTATTATGAGAGAAGTACCATATTCTTCTTGCAGCGATTCACAATCATAAAATCAGCTCTATTCATAGTATCATGCCCATACAGTACAGTGTTTCTATCTCATTTGTGCTAAAATATATGTTTAAATAGTATGTAACATAATACCAACACCACATGTAATAGCTTTTTGTATTAAAAGTTCCTTTCTTTCTCCATTTTCTTCAATAGCAAACAATAACCTATGGCAAACAAAGTTATTATGCACAATAAATATCGTAGATAAGATAATAAAATACATTTACAGCATATACAACTACTCAATGGTCAACAACACCTAAAGTGTCTTTCCTCATCCATACTAACACAGTATGCTTATTCTGCTACATAATCTGTTGGATCTGTAATCTTCGTAGTTAGTAAAACTATTTTAGACCTTTGTCATATGCACTGACGTATGGTCAAAAGAACCAACCTACCCAAGCTCTACGGATATCTCCATCGTTATCAACCTATCCACCTTCCCATTGTCAAACGATACACCAAGCCAAGCTTACCCATACACATGTATGATGGCTTCTCCCTAGTACATATCCTTTGGAATAATAGGAAGTTCATCAGAACCATTACGTCTTATGCTGCTCAGTCAATAAGCGTTTTCCAACTCTCCACCAGAAATTGGAACTGTCAAAGTCATAATGACAAAGTTGCGTACACATAAGCGCAATCGCTAAGGCATCACCCATGACAAGAGCTGCCGTTGTTGAACTGGTTGGAGCAAGATTGAGGACACACCCATTCTTCTCAACAAACCCCTAGGCTGAAGAATATTTAGCTAATAACAATTTGATAACCTCCATTCCAATAATAAGATATTCATGTAATACCTTGGAATGAAACAGATAACTCATCTGTCTGTCAATTAGACAATGCCAACATCATCCCTTGTCATACCCAAATCGCCATATAAACGTCAAAAGGATTAACAAGAATGCAGGTGTACCCGTAAAAAGAAAGGTTGCAACAATCTGCTATATTCACTTTTGCCAACACCTGTAACAACAACCTTACCAGTACAATGAACATCAATCTAGCCTTATCAAGTCTCACTAACTGATTTATCAAATTAGTGTAGCTTCAACTTCTTCTTTGATACTGTATTTTACATATACGCCTGCATCAATCTTTGTTCTACCGTTCATACCGTTTTCAATTAATTCATCTATCTCAAGTTCAACATATTATGCATCTGATAGTCCTGCGTCTGGAGTAGGGTGAACTAAAGTAGCCTGTTGCTCAAAAAAGCTTTAGCCGCTAATGCCATCGAAGGGACAAACTCATCGATCATCCAACCCGTCTTTGTACGTCTCCCGCACTTGGACGTGCTGTGCACTACTGTGTGCCACAATCCATAATGACATTAGGAACGATTTCTTTCATGTCAGATATGTACGGAAGTCATCAACGAGGTTGTTATATCCAAAGCTGGCTACCACGTTCAGTCACCACATCCTTAGCTCCACTCTCGCATGACACTGTACAGGATAAGCGCATATCTCTACCACTATGAAACTGTGCTCTTTGATGTTTACAATCTTACCAGTCTTTGCTGCAGCCACTTAATAAGTCAGTCTGACGGACAAAAGGAAAGCAAGGATCTTGAACAACGTCAATACTCTCCATCCAGCCTCATGTCTTTGAGTAGCTTTCATGAATATCGGTCAGCACCGTAATCCAGTACTTCTTCTTCCTTGATAGTTTGAAGCATCAGGAGTCCTTCAGAGTCCCGGGACCGCGGAAAGAGTGTGCTGGTACGATTAGCTTTATCAAAAGCTTGCTTTTAAAAATGATATCTCATATCATGTTTCTTATGCCGCCTCAACTAACTCTTCATAGCAACTAGAGTGTTGAAACGTGTTCTGGCTCAATCACGCAGGGACCTGCAATGAAAGTGAGGTTTATTCATCCTTACACTCAATAGTATATAATGCTGCTCCTGTAATTACAAAAAATATTGATATATTCTCTCAGAGTTACTGCAAAGTTATATATAATAAGGTAAACAGACAAATGATTAACGTTCATTAGATGTTTTAAGTGCATCTCTTAACGGTAATGATATTACTTTCGGTGTTTACTACAACTTCTAAAGAGTTTCACTCTGGAGAAACTTAATATAAAAGAGAGGATGCAAGATGCATCCCTCTTTTCTATATAACGAGTGGAGTTATCTTTGGTTTTTATACTTGTCTAATATTTCTCCTCTTCACTAAATCCTAACCAATGCTTTGTATATCTCAATCTTCTAAAAGAGTGCCCTTTGCTCTCTTACTCTCGCTTCCTTGCAAATGCTAAATAAAGTATCTCTTCTATAATACTATTGGACTGGTGAGTATATTGATAATTATAAGCGTTTTTGAAAACGTGTTTTGCGTTTTAGATTGAGTTATATTGGTGTTCTGCAATTGCTTTTCAATATGATAGCTGTTGATATATGTAGAAAAACAAATAAGTTTCTTATACCATACTTGGACTCATCGTTCCAAACGTCAAATTACTTCCTTCAATAAATATATAGCTTAGTGTTATGCTCCGCACCATTGGTGCTAGCCTTA
>BNJU01001552.1_pt1 | contig 24275 bp, 16 predicted proteins | sample 8539281 | NCBI WGS metagenome assembly BNJU01 (sample SAMD00202456, study PRJDB9452) | human saliva metagenome | isolation source: human saliva | place: Japan
CCCGGCATCAAGCTTCAGACTGCACAAGTTGCCAATAATCGCTGAACGAGGTCTATGGTTGACTCTGAATATGGATAAGAAAAGCGATCCGTGATTTGAGTATGACCAAGGGGACATTAGAGTTGAGAAATGTCAGCTATGGGCGTATGGCTATGGACGAAACGTTCTATCAGATACCCTGACCATTGAAGAGAGGCAGCAAGGTGCAGCCTTTGCTCGACTTTCTGGTCTGGAGAAGACGACTCTCGCCAAGATCGTGAACTGTTTACGATCCAAACGAGAGAATTCTGCTACTACACACTCAACCCTCAATCGAGATTTGACAAGCACGCTTGCGTCGTCATATCAATTACTTGCCGCAACAGCCTTATGTCGTCATGCGCCATTTTTGAGAATACTTCTCCAGGTGCAGCCCGCGACTCAGAGAAATCATTTCGCATTGGGTACGAAATCCGGTGAAGATATTGAACGGATGCCGCTGAGATGTACCGAACAGAATTGACATCAGATGGTAATCAGGAACTTTCAGGTGGTCAGCGTCACGCTTGCGTCTTGGTTCGCCTCTTTGACCGATGCTCGTGTTTTGATCATGATGAGGGCGATCCAGCAATCCTGTACTCTTTGCCAGAGAAAAAGATTATTGACAGCAGCTCGTGAGCTGGATGAGACCATCATCACTGCCCATCGATTGACGCAGTGGAGCGATCTGAAAAGTGGTGTTGGACAAGGGTGAAATCGTAGACGAACGCATGAAGAGTTGTTACTCAGGATGGCTTCTGCTCTCATCTCGGTGAATGGTTAGAAAGAGAAAGATGAAGAACATTACTTAGAGAGTGAATTTTATAACCGTAGATATTCTAGCTTTTCTGTGCGTGATTTTACCGACTTTCTTCTGTTGATTTTTTGGTCTTATTCTCCTTAATCACTATTACCAGGTGTGAACCTAGCAAGATTCTAGCTAACATCCAATCAACCAGTAACAATGCCATTGTCACTAATAACTTGAAGGAAAACAATGTTAAAAAGGGGACCTTAGTTCAGTATAAGTCTGATAGGAAAATACTCAAAGAAACCTTCTCTCGCAGAAAGAAACGAAGACAGGGACGCCAGAGCCAGGAGAGGATCGCTTTGCTAAGTGAGCGCATTTAATGATTACAAGAATGCTGCGAGTATCCGTAGCACACGAGCAGTTTGCCTGACCATTGCTCAAACCAGCAGCTAGTAATTCACAGGCAGAACTGGGGAATTTGATCAATGAAACAATGCTAAATTGCGGATTATCAAACGTTAGAAATGCCATCCAAAGGACAAGTGTTCCTTCGACTAATGCCGGCTATAGCATCTATCAGGCTTATGAGACACAAGCCGTCGCAGATAGTCAGTCAGCTAAAGAGTCGTTCTTTCGCAATTGATAGTCAGATTTCTGGTTTGAGATCAGCTCTTGCAGCATATCGGGTGCAGTATACTGGTGCTTCAGCAAAGTCTATCTGGTGGCTTGATGGCATAGCTGAGTCTTTGAGCCTTCAACGCAGTTGACTAAAGTTGGTCGAGAATTGACGGCCTTGAATCAAAGATTTTAGAAGTTGAAAACAATCTCAAGGCGCAAGGTGGTATCCTCAGAGGCATGATCCACAGCAACTGAGATATGTACCTCCACCCAAATCCTGAAACAGCAGGAGCGAATCTGGTTCCCGAAGGAAAGTTGCTGGCTACAGTTGTATCCTGTTTGACCAAGGAGGTCGTCATCACTAGACCTTATGTGACCTCGAAAGATGTAGCTAGTCTGAGGTAGAGACTCTGTTTCACTGCAATGGATGTGAAAATACTAAAGAATTTGTTCCAGCATACCTTCATCGTTGACAACAATGCGACGAAAACGGAAAAAGGCAACTTCTTTAAAGTGAGCTGATAATGAGCTGCGGATCAGCCAAGAAGATACGTGTTACGGCATTGGAAGGTCGTGCAGTGTAGTCATCACAGGAAAGCAAAACCTACTTTGACCATTACTTGCAATTTCTTTGAGAAAGGACTCAGCGAAGAATAATCGATGATGCTGATTGAGTTATCTCGGTAAATATGAAAACCATGGTTGGTGTTGCGGTTTTGTGCGATATCGAAAGTTTTCTACTGCCAGACATCCCGTATTTGGCGTGCGACTGCGAGCTCAGCTTGCAGCGCTTGCATTTGTAAGGTCAGATCCCTGCGCCATCTCTTTGATACTGTCTCGCTGTTCTTGGATAATGGCGAGAATTGGCATGATGTTGCCAATAATCTGAATTTTCATCCGAGATATCGGATGTTTCTCGACGACGCTTGGCTAATTGTCTCTCGATTTTTGACCAAATGGTAAGGCTCCAGGCAGCACCTGTGAAAAGCATGAGATTTGTACACTATAGTCCCTCCTAAGCTTGACAATCTTTTTCAGCCAGCTGAGCTAAGGCCGAAAAATCTGTCGTGGGCTTCAAAGCCGATTTGTAGACCGTCTGTCCTTCATAGCGAGGAGCTAGGTGGACATGCTGAAAGACGGTCTCGGCTCGGCGATTTCCTCGTTGTTGTTAAGAATGTTCATGCCTTTTGGCGCCTGTCGCTTTTCATAACCTTGCGGGCATGTCTGGGACACGAGCAAGGATTAGCACTGTCTGCATCCATTTCTAGAAGGTTTCTGAAATGCTGCTTGGGAACGACCAAAGTATGGCCTGGGTGACCTGAGAAATGTCTAGAAAAGGCTATTACTTGGTCATCTTCATAAAGTTTAGAAGACGGATTTCCCCTGATAATCTTACAAAAATACAATCAGCCATAAATGATACCTCTATTCGCTAGATTTTTGTTATAATTTAAAATATAAGAACATTATACCAGAATTTGGAGAAAATATGTTAGAAATCAAAGGTCTTACAGGAGGCTATATTAACATTCCTGTTTTGAAAGATATTAGCTTTGAAGTGGGCGATGGTCAGCTGGTCGGTTTGATTGGCCTCAATGGTGCTGGTAAATCCACCACTATCAATGAAATTATCGGTTTATTGACACCTTACAAGGGAGAAATTCGGATTGATGGTTTGCAGCTGCAAGAAAATCCTAGCGCTTACCGTAAGAAGATTGGCTTTATCCCAGAGACGCCGAGTCTTTACGAAGAGCTAACCCTGCGTGAGCATATTGAAACGGTGGCCATGGCTTACGATATAGACAGGAAGCCGCTTGAGCGTGAGCCTTGTTAACCATCTTCCGACTCAAGGATAAAGTTGGACTGGTTTCCAGTGCATTTCTCTAAGGGGATGAAGCAGAAGGTCATGATTATCTGTGCTTTCGTGGTAGATCCTAGTCTTTTTATCGTGGATGAGCCCTTTTTGGGGCTGGATCCTGTAGCTATTGCAGATCTTATACAGCTCTTGGAGGAGGGAAAGAAAAAAGGGAAGTCCATCCTTATGAGTACCCATGAACTGGATTCGGCTGAGAAGATGTGCGATAGCTTTGTGATTTTGCATAAAGGGCAGGTACGCGCTAAGGGTAATCTGACTGAGTTGCGAGGACAATTTCAGATGCGAAGCTAGTCTCAATGACATCTATCTTTGCCTTGACGGAAGAGGCTGACTTATAGAAAGTTATTTGCTACTCGTAAGCAGGATCCGTCAGCTCTGCCTAAGTATTTGCGCTATGTTCTCAATGATCACTTTGTCTTGTTTCTATTGATTTTTCTAGGTTTTCTGGCGGTTCAGTACAATCAATTGCTCCGGAATTTTCCTAGTCAGTCTTGGCTGATAATAGTAGGATTGGTCCTGTTTTCGTGGTCATTCTTCCTTTGGGAATATCGCAACCCTATCTGGAAAAGCTGAGACATGCTCTTCTTACTGGTACAGGAGCAGGCGGTTATTGAGTTTGTCAAGGGACAAATCCAGCGTTCTTATATTCTCTTTGGCCTGCTGCAAACCTTGTTGTTGGTTTTGTTAGCGCCCCTGTTTTTGGCTCTAGGTTTGCCAATCTGGGGCTTTGGGCTGTACTGCCTCCTTATGTTATTGCTAAAATGGCTGGTCTTTCAGTTCAAAGGGCGTCGCTTTTTCTTGTCTGATCGTCTCAATTGGCAATATGCAATCGCAGCTGAGGAAGGTCGTAAGCAGAAAGTTCTTCGTTTTTTTGCCCTCTTTACAAATGTGAAAGGCATTTCCAATAGTGTTAAAAGAAGAGCTTATTTGGACGGGCTGACAAGGTCTTTGCCTAAGATCCATGCCAAGACTTGGCAAAATATGTTTCTGCGCTCCTATCTTCGCAATGGCGATTTATTCCCTCTGACTTTGCGTCTCCTGCTTTTAACCCTCTTAACGATTGTCTTCGTCGGTCAGTCTTGGATTGCTGCAGGTTTTGTCATCCTTTTCAACTATCTTTTGCTCTTTCAGTTGCTAGCCTTGTATGAAGCCTTTGATTATCAGTATTTAACTAAGCTTTTTCCGCTGGATAACAAGTCTAAAATAAAGGGCGCAAGACAGGTTATCACAGGGGTTGGACATAGTGTTTTGCTTTTTGAAACGCTAGTGGCAGTGCTCTTTTTTCAAGATAAGATGGCAGTGTTAGCAATGCTTGGAGCGACAATCTTTTTTGTATCTAGTCTGTTGCCATATAAACTAAAAGATTGGTTGACTAAAAAGAATGAAAAATTAGTAAAATAGTGAGAAACTTTTTAGGAGGGAATCATGGTCTTGGTTGATAACGAGCTAGCCCTGACACCAATAGCTGGTAGGCGGAAAGGCCTATATGGGAACTTATATCCAGACGGGGGCGAGTTTTCGTCAAGATGAATACGACCCCGATTCTGGCAGGCTTAGCAACGAGAACAAATTGCTCCGCAACTTCTGTGGAGTCGACGCTTGCCAGATGGCAATGTCATGAGTGGCCAAAATGGCTTTCAGGGTGCCATTTTAACGCCCTAATGATATGTCTAAAAAGCAAGTGATCAATATTTTAACGCGTTTGCATCGGTCGAAGCCTCTGATGACTCAGTTGGCTAAAATTGGGTTATATTTTTAGAAACGCCAATCGATCTAATCAATAGCTGGCTTAATCAAGCGCCGGTCGTTTTTGAGGAACAATCAATATCTGCAGTCTATTATCCGTGATTTGCGGCAAACGGTACCTGCTTTCGTGAGGACTATGCAACGATTGTCCACGGTGATGTACAGCATAGCAACTGGTTTCAGACGGATAGTGGCTTTGATTTATTTGGTGGATTGGGATTCGGTTCGCTTGACGGACAGGATGTTGGATGTTGCTCATATGTTGAGTCACTATATCCCAGATACCAATTGGCAGGGAGTGGTTGACCTACTATGGTTATAAGTACAATGACAAGGTTATCAAAAACTGTATTGGTTTGGCTAATACTCTTATCTGATGCAGATTGCTAAATATTACGAAAACAATGATTTAGAAAATGTGAACCGGGAGATTTACGCTCTACGCAACTTCCGTTCTAAGTATGGAAAGGTAAGATGAGGTAAGAAATCGTAAGGGGTGACTGAACTATTGAAGCTAACCCCTTCACTATGTGGTTTCTAAAGCCCAGTTGATGCCAAGGGAAAGTGGCAAGGGGATATCTGAAAACGACCATCCGATCCATGTTGAAGTTGGAAGCGGTAAAGGAGCTTTCATTACAGGGATGGCTAAGGCTAATCCAGATATCAACTATATCGGAATTGATATTCAGAAGTCTGTTCCAGTTACGCTTTGGATAAGGTTTTGGCGGCTGATGTACCCAATATTAAGCTACTCTGGGTGGATGGTTCAGATTTGACCAACTACTTTGCAGACGGAGAAATTGATCGACTTTATCTGAATTTCTCTGATCCATGGCCTAAGAAACGGCATGAAAAACGTCGCTTGACCTATAAGTCTTTCTTGGATACCTTCAAGCAAATTTTGCCAGAAAAAGGTGAAATCCACTTCAAAACGGACAACCGTGGCTTGTTTGAGTACAGCCTGGTCAGCTTTTTCGCAGTATGGCATGGTTCTCAAAGGTGTTTGGCTGGATCTTCATGCCAGTGACTTTGAAGGCAATGTCTTGACTGAATATGAACAAAAATTCTCTAGCAAGGGTCAGGTTATTTACCGAGTCGAAGCAGAATTTCAATAAAAATAAAGAGAGTCCTAAATAGATTTTCTATCTCAAATGTCGGGTTTTATGACCGATTTTTGTTGAATGGAGCCCCGTGGGGGCTCTTTTTTATTTTGTTTTGGTTATCAAACTATAAAGATTATTTTTGTGCTTTCATTCTCTTGAAACGGCGTCGCTAAAAGCTTTTTGCTATCCCTATAATATGATATTACACTTTTTGTTACAGAAAAATTAGATAGTAAAATCCTTGATATAATAGGAAAAAGCGGTATAATTATTGGTATGGTTTGATGTTCAAAACTTTTGGCATTATAAATCAACAATCATATATTATAAAATATCTTTGCTGCTCGAGGCGTTAGAGTGTTGAGTAATAGGTGGTTGAACTATATTTTAAAAAGGAGAGATGTTCATGGATAAAAATGCGAGACGCAGATTAAACCGTGCGAGTGCTGAGAAACGACTTCGATACTCAGTTCGTAAGTTTAATGTGGGCGTGGCTTCTGTAGCAGTCGCAGCTTTCATGTTCTTTGGGGGGAATGTCGTTTCAGCCGATACGTTAGCTAAGACGGATTCTTCAAGCACCTCTACGGAGAAAACGACCTCTGTGCCAGATTCAGGAGAAGATTCGGAGCGAAATGACTCGACTCGAGTCCAGCCATGAAAAAGAATTCTACCGTAGCAACTGTCGCTGAAAGCAACGCAGTTTCAAGTGCAGCATCTACAGCATCTTCTACCTCTGCTGAAGACCTATCAAGCAAAGTGGAAGAAAAAACTGTTAAATCAGAAGTTGCTTCAAAAAGTGAAGCAGCTTTAAAAGAAGCTACTTCACAAGTATCTAAAAGCTTCAGTAGCGACTAGCCAATCAACTGCTCGCAACTCAGTCTGAGGCTCGAGTTAGCCCAGCTACTTCAGCTACTGCAGAGTCAACTGCAGTTTCATCTGAAAGCAGCTACAGAATCACTGCCGCTGTAGAACCTGCTAAGGTATCAGTTGAAAAAGGCAGCTAGTCAAGCAGCTAGTTTGGCAACAGCTGGCCAAGCAAATCAAATGCAGTAGCACAAAGTGAAGCTAATTCAACATTAGCAGCTGCTCAAAGCGAAGTAAATAAAGGTTACGCTGATTTCCGTAAATCAGGAGAAAGTGGCTTCCGTTCGTTTGACCCACAAACAGGGAAGACTACTGTAACAAAAGGAAAACTTCCTTGATTACTTTAGATTGAATGGTTCAGCTACCTATAATTCATATGATGGTATCGTAACCCTTACTCCAGATGAAAACTCTAAGACAGGTAACTTCAGTCTGAAGAGTAAGATCAATATGAACCAAAGCTTTAACCTGACTGGAGGAGTTAACCTTGGTAGCAAGACTCAGGAACGTTATGGTGCCGATGGTATCGGTTTTGCCTTCCATACAGGAATACAACAGACCTAGGGTGCCGATGGTGGTAACCTTGGTATCGGTGGTTTGCGTAACGCAAACTGGTTTCAAACTGGATACTTTCTGGAACGTCCACACCCCGCCAAAAGGAAATCGTTTTGACACTAGCAATACGGATTCCTTCCAATACGGTTGGGCTGAAGATCCTCGTCTGGGACAGTTCGGTGCTTGGGTAAATACCACTCATAAACAAGTTCCTGGTGCTCGTGGTCTCTTCGGACCTAGTGGCACATATGAGCGTTGGTGGGCTGAGACAGATGCTGGTAGTGCTCAACGTCTGGACTCAAGTGACCTAGATGGTCGTTTCCACAGATTTGCTATCCAGTATGACGGTGTAACCAAGGAATTAACTGTCTCTTACGAAAGTAATCTTGGTATCAAGCAATGGAAGAAGAAAGTTTCTACTCCAGAACAACTGATGTCCATGGTGGTTACAGCTACGACTGGTAACTACAAGAACTTGCAACAGTTCCAAATCAAGCGTTTTGACTTCTATCAAAGTGCCTCTGTCGATGTACGTTATGAAGATGAGCAAGGTCGAGAACTTGCAGAAGGTACAGTAACCTACCCACAAGGTGCCTTTAAAGGTAAGGCTTATACTACTGAACAAAAATCAATCCCTGGCTATGGTTTCATTGGAATGAAGAGAGGTAGCTTGCCACCTTCAGGAACTCTTGCTGACTGGGGAACAAACGGTACTGTAACCTACGTTTATCGTAGAGGTGCAACTGATACGAAGACAGAAAAGAAGACAGTCACTCGTACTATTTATTATAAATATAAACCAGGTGTGACAGGACCGACACTTCCGCCAACTTACACTCAAACAGCTGAGTTCACTCGTACTGTGACAGGTGGTAGACCAGGTCCATGGAGCCCTTCATCTAAGAATTTTGCGCCTGTAGATTCTCTAAATGTACCAGGATATACACCAGATGTAGCGACAGTTCCAGGGCTTACAGTAAATCCAGGTTCTACCCCAAGTGATGTAACAGTATACTATGACAAGATTGCGCCAAGGTAACAACTGAAACAAAAGACGTCACTCGTACAGTAGTTTACGAATACGAAGATGGTGTGACTTCAGGTCGTCCAGCTCTTCCACGTGAAGTACAACAAAATGTACAATTTACTCGTCAAGTGTCAGAAGACCCAGCGACTGGTAAAAAGACATACGGCAATTGGACACCAAGTCGTCAAACTGTAGATGCGGTTGATACACCAGCAATTAAAGGCTTTACACCAAATAAAACTCGTGTAAATTCAGCCTCTGTTTCGCCAACAGACCCAAGCTGGCGTGAAATCGTTTCATACCGTAAGAATAATCCGAAAGTAACAACTGAAACTAAGGATGTTACTCGTACAGTCGCTTACGAATATGAAGACGGTGTGACTAGAAATCGTCCAGCACTTCCGCAACCGGTTGAGCAAACAGTACAATTTACTCGTCAAGTGTCAGAAGACCCAGTGACTGGTCAAAAGACATACGGCAATTGGACGCCAAGTCGTCAAACTGTGGGTGCAGTTGACAGCCCAGAAGTAGCAGGCTTTACACCAAGTAAAACCACGTGTAAATTCAGCTTCTGTTTCACCAACAGATCCCAAGCTGGCGTGAAATTGTAAGCTATGCACCGGCTACTCAACGAGGAACTATCGTTTACCGTACAGATGGTAGAAAACGGTGTTCCAGCTAAAGACGCTCCACACAGACAACGTATCAGGCCAAATCAGATACACCTGTAAACTACACAACAACTGATAAAATCAATGAATTTCAAGCAACAAGGGTATGATCTTGTTAGCGACGGCTTTTACTAAAGCTGGAGGTCAAAGATTTGACAGCAATAATAATGTAGACCAAACATGGGAAGTTGTTCTAACTCCACGTATTGAGACAAAAAACGAGAAACGAAAAACATGTTACTCGTAACGTTCGTTACCAATACAAGTGATGGTGTGACAGCAGGTCGTCCAGCACTTCCTCTACTGTTACTCAAACCAACATCATTTACTCGCCCAAGTTTCTGTGAACAAAGGTGACAGGTGTTGAAACTCCAGGCGCTTGGAACAAGACAGTGAGAACCTTCCAAAAGTTGATCTCTCCTAGCAGTTACTGGTTTCACTCCAGATAAACCAGTCGTTCCAGCTGCATACTGTTACTCCTACATCTCCTAAACGAAGATGAAGTAGTAAAGCTATAGCTAAGATGAGCAACGCGGTCTATCAAGTACGTAACAGATGGTCAAAACGGTGTTCCAGTTAAGACTCTTTACACAGACCCTGTGACTGGTAAAGTCAGGTGAGACTAGTATGCTTACTCAACAGCTAGCTCGTATCGAACAATTGAAACAAGCTGGTTACAAACTTGTAAGTGATGGCTTCACTCAACCAAATGGTCAGAAGTTTGATAAACGATAAAGACACAAGATCGAAAGCATGGACAGTTGTCGTTACTCCAGTTATTGAGACAAAACAAGAGAAAAACGATGTTACTCGTACTATCAATACCAATATGGTGATGGTGTAACAGCAGGACGTCCCAGCGCTCTCCTAAGACAGTCACTCAAACAGCATCATTTCACTAGATCAAGTCTCTGTTAACAAAGGTGACAGGTGTTGAAACTCCTGGGCGCTTGGAGCAACAAAGTGCGAACTCTTCCAGAAGTAACTACTCCTGCTATTACAGGCATATAGCTCCAGATAAACCAGAAAGTTCCAGGTATCACTGTAGACTCCTACTATCCCTGGAGATTCAGCAGAAGTTGTCAACTCACAACTTTGGATGAGACAACGTGGTTCTATCAAGTACGTAACAGATGGTCAAAGAATGGCGTTCCCTAGTTAAGACTCTTTACACAGACTCTGTTGACTGGTAAGTCAGGTGAGCCAGTGAGCTACTCAACTAGTAGCATCGTATCGAAACAATTGACAACAAGCTGGTTACAAGCTTTGTGAGCGATGGTTTCACTCAACCAAATGGTCAGACGTTTGATAAAGATAAAACACAAGATCAAACATGGACAGTTGTTGTAACTCCTCGCTTGGATGACAATACGAACCCAGCTGAGTTGAACAACAAGGTTACTCGTACGATCAAGTACCAATACGCAGATGGTAAACCAGAAGGTCGTCCAGCTCTGAAAGCTCCAGTAACTCAAGAAGCAACCTTCACACGTACAGGTAAGGTAAATGCTGTTACTGGAGAAAAGACTTTCACTCCATGGACACCAGCTACGAAAGAATTGGCACAAGAAGGTACACCAGTAGTAACTGGATTTGTGGCAGATAAGGCTAATGTAGCAGCGAAGACAGTGAAAGCTGGCGACGCTAACAGCGAAGAAGTTGTTCAGTACAAGAAACTTGGTTCATACGTACCAAATGTACCAGAAGGACTTCCAAAAGTACCAAATCTTCCATATCCAAACGATCCAAACAACCCAACTAAACCGGGAACAGATCTTCCAGTGGTACCACATGTACCAGGCACTACTCCAGTAGGCCCAGATGGCACAACTCCATTGACACCGAAAGATCCGAGCGATCCAAGCAAGGGTTACAACCCACCACCAATTCCAAGCGATCCAACTCAGGATACACCAATCAATTATGTGAAAGATGGTCAAAAAGCGATTATTACCTTCGTAGACCAAGATGATAACAACAAGGAAGTTGGTAAGGTTGTTGAAAGCGGTAAGTCAGGTGAGCCAATCGGAACGACTAACTACGCAGCACGTCTGAAAGAATTGACAGACAAGGGCTACGAAGTGGTGAACGATGAGTTCAAGGGACCTAAGACCTTCGATAACGATGATAAGAAAGACCAACAATTTGTGGTTACTCTTCGTCAAGGTAAAGAGCCAGTAACAGACCCAGCTAAATTGAATAGCAAGGTTACTCGTACGATCAAGTACCAATACGCAGATGGTAAACCAGAAGGTCGTCCAGCTCTGAAAGCTCCAGTAACTCAAGAAGCAGCCTTCACACGTACAGGTGAACGTAACCGTGTAACTGGCGTTGAAACCTTCGGTGCATGGACACCAGCTACGAAAGAATTGGCACAAGAAGCTACACCAGTAGTAACTGGATTTGTGGCAGATAAGGCTAATGTAGCAGCGAAGACAGTGAAAGCTGGCGACGCTAACAGCGAAGAAGTTGTTCAGTACAAGAAACTTGGTTCATACGTACCAAATGTACCAGAAGGACTTCCAAAAGTACCAAATCTTCCATATCCAAACGATCCAAACAACCCAACTAAAACCCGGGAACTGATCTTCCAGTGGTACCACATGTACCAGGCACTACTCCAGTAGGCCCAGATGGCACAACTCCATTGACACCGAAAGATCCGAGCGATCCAAGCAAGGGTTACAACCCACCACCAATTCCAAGCGATCCAACTCAGGATACACCAATCAATTATGTGAAAGATGGTCAAAAAGCGATTATTACCTTCGTAGACCAAGATGATAACAACAAGGAAGTTGGTAAGGTTGTTGAAAGCGGTAAGTCAGGTGAGCCAATCGGAACGACTAACTACGCAGCACGTCTGAAAGAATTGACAGACAAGGGCTACGAAGTTGTGAACGATGAGTTCAAGGGACCTAAGAACTTTGACAATGATGATAAGAAAGACCAACAATTCGTGGTTACTCTTCGTCAAGGTAAAGAGCCAGTAACAGACCCAGCTAAATTGAATAGCAAGGTTACTCGTACGATCAAGTACCAATACGCAGATGGTAAACCAGAAGGTCGTCCAGCTCTGAAAGCTCCAGTAACTCAAGAAGCAGCCTTCACACGTACAGGTGAACGTAACCGTGTAACTGGCGTTGAAACCTTCGGTGCATGGACACCAGCTACGAAAGAATTGGCACAAGAAGCTACACCAGTAGTAACTGGATTTGTGGCAGATAAGGCTAATGTAGCAGCGAAGACAGTGAAAGCTGGCGACGCTAACAGCGAAGAAGTTGTTCAGTACAAGAAACTTGGTTCATACGTACCAAATGTACCAGAAGGACTTCCAAAAGTACCAAATCTTCCATATCCAAACGATCCAAACAACCCAACTAAACCGGGAACAGATCTTCCAGTGGTACCACATGTACCAGGCACTACTCCAGTAGGCCCAGATGGCACAACTCCATTGACACCGAAAGATCCGAGCGATCCAAGCAAGGGTTACAACCCACCACCAATTCCAAGCGATCCAACTCAGGATACACCAATCAATTACGTGAAAGATGGTCAAAAAGCGATTATTACCTTCGTAGACCAAGATGATAACAACAAGGAAGTTGGTAAGGTTGTTGAAAGCGGTAAGTCAGGTGAGCCAATCGGAACGACTAACTACGCAGCACGTCTGAAAGAATTGACAGACAAGGGCTACGAAGTTGTGAACGATGAGTTCAAGGGACCTAAGAACTTTGACAATGATGATAAGAAAGACCAACAATTCGTGGTTACTCTTCGTCAAGGTAAAGAGCCAGTAACAGACCCAGCTAAATTGAATAGCAAGGTTACTCGTACGATCAAGTACCAATACGCAGATGGTCAAACAGCGGGTCGTCCAGCTCTGAAAGCTCCAGTAACTCAAGAAGCAGCCTTCACACGTACAGGTGAACGTAACCGTGTAACTGGCGTTGAAACCTTCGGTGCATGGACACCAGCTACGAAAGAATTGGCACAAGAAGCTACACCAGTCGTAACTGGATTCGTGGCAGATAAGGCTAATGTAGCAGCCAAGACAGTAACTCCTGATGATAAGGATAGCGAAGAAACAGTTAAGTACAGCAAACTTGGTTCATACGTACCAAATGTACCAGACGGACTTCCAAAAGTACCAAACCTTCCATATCCAAATGATCCAACAGATCCAAGCAAACCAGGTACTGATCTTCCAGTGATTCCACATGTACCAGGAACTACACCAGTAGGCCCAGATGGCACAACACCATTGACACCGAAAGATCCAAGCGATCCAAGCAAGGGTTACAACCCACCACCAGTTCCAAGTGATCCAACTAAGGATACACCAATCAATTACGTGAAGGATGGTCAAAAAGCGATTATCAGCTTCGTAGACCAAACTGACGGTAATAAGGAATTGACTAAGGTCGTTGAAAGCGGTAAGTCAGGTGAGCCAATCGGAACTACTAACTACGCAGCACGTCTGAAAGAATTGACAGACAAGGGCTACGAAGTTGTAACGGATGAGTTCGCAGGACCTAAGACCTTCGACAATGATGATAAGAAGGATCAAACCTTCACTGTCACTCTTCGTCAAGGTACAGAGAAGATTACAGACCCAGCTAAGCTTAACAAGAAAGTATCTCGTACAATCAAGTACGAATACGCAGATGGTGAGACAGCAGGTCGTCCAGCTCTGAAAGCTCCAGTAACTCAAGAAGCAGCCTTCACACGTACAGGTGAACGTAACCGTGTAACTGGCGTTGAAACCTTCGGTGCATGGACACCAGCTACGAAAGAATTGGCACAAGAAGCTACACCAGTCGTAACTGGATTTGTGGCAGATAAGGCTAATGTAGCAGCGAAGACAGTAACTCCTGATGATAAGGATAGCGAAGAAACAGTTAAGTACAGCAAACTTGGTTCATACGTACCAAATGTACCAGACGGACTTCCAAAAGTACCAAATCTTCCATATCCAAACGATCCAACAGATCCAAGCAAACCAGGTACTGATCTTCCAGTGATTCCACATGTACCAGGAACTACACCAGTAGGCCCAGATGGCACAACACCATTGACACCGAAAGATCCGAGCGATCCAAGCAAGGGTTACAACCCACCACCAGTTCCAAGCGATCCAACTAAGGATACACCAATCAATTACGTGAAGGATGGTCAAAAAGCGATTATCAGCTTCGTAGACCAAACTGACGGTAATAAGGAATTGACTAAGGTCGTTGAAAGCGGTAAGTCAGGTGAGCCAATCGGAACTACTAACTACGCAGCACGTCTGAAAGAATTGACAGACAAGGGCTACGAAGTTGTGAACGATGAGTTCACAGGGACCCTAAGACCTTCGACAATGATGATAAGAAGGATCAAACCTTCACTGTCACTCTTCGTCAAGGTACAGAGAAGATTACAGACCCAGCTAAGCTTAACAAGAAAGTATCTCGTACAATCAAGTACGAATACGCAGATGGTGAGACAGCAGGTCGTCCAGCTCTGAAAGCTCCAGTAACTCAAGAAGCAGCCTTCACACGTACAGGTGAACGTAACCGTGTAACTGGTAAGGAAACCTTCAGTGCATGGACACCAGCTACGAAAAGAATTGGCACAGAAGCTACACCAGTCGTAACTGGATTTGTGGCAGATAAGGCTAATGTAGCAGCGAAGACAGTAACTCCTGATGATAAGGATAGCGAAGAAACAGTTAAGTACAGCAAACTTGGTTCATACGTACCAAATGTACCAGACGGACTTCCAAAAGTACCAAATCTTCCATATCCAAACGATCCAACAGATCCAAGCAAACCAGGTACTGATCTTCCAGTGATTCCACATGTACCAGGAACTACACCAGTAGGCCCAGATGGCACAACACCATTGACACCGAAAGATCCGAGCGATCCAAGCAAGGGTTACAACCCACCACCAGTTCCAAGTGATCCAACTAAGGATACACCAATCAATTACGTGAAGGATGGTCAAAAAGCGATTATCAGCTTCGTAGACCAAACTGACGGTAATAAGGAATTGACTAAGGTCGTTGAAAGCGGTAAGTCAGGTGAGCCAATCGGAACTACTAACTACGCAGCACGTCTGAAAGAATTGACAGACAAGGGCTACGAAGTTGTAACGGATGAGTTCGCAGGACCTAAGACCTTCGACAATGATGATAAGAAGGATCAAACCTTCACTGTCACTCTTCGTCAAGGTACAGAGAAGATTACAGACCCAGCTAAGCTTAACAAGAAAGTATCTCGTACAATCAAGTACGAATACGCAGATGGTGAGACAGCAGGTCGTCCAGCTCTGAAAGCTCCAGTAACTCAAGAAGCAGCCTTCACACGTACAGGTGAACGTAACCGTGTAACTGGCGTTGAAACCTTCGGTGCATGGACACCAGCTACGAAAGAATTGGCACAAGAAGCTACACCAGTCGTAACTGGATTTGTGGCAGATAAGGCTAATGTAGCAGCGAAGACAGTAACTCCTGATGATAAGGATAGCGAAGAAACAGTTAAGTACAGCAAACTTGGTTCATACGTACCAAATGTACCAGAGGGACTTCCAAAAGTACCAAATCTTCCATATCCAAACGATCCAACAGATCCAAGCAAACCAGGTACTGATCTTCCAGTAATTCCACATGTACCAGGCACTACTCCAGTAGGCCCAGATGGCACAACTCCATTGACACCGAAAGATCCGAGCGATCCAAGCAAGGGTTACAACCCACCACCAGTTCCAAGTGATCCAACTAAGGATACACCAATCAATTACGTGAAGGATGGTCAAAAAGCGATTATCAGCTTCGTAGACCAAACTGACGGTAATAAGGAATTGACTAAGGTCGTTGAAAGCGGTAAGTCAGGTGAGCCAATCGGAACTACTAACTACGCAGCACGTCTGAAAGAATTGACAGACAAGGGCTACGAAGTTGTAACGGATGAGTTCGCAGGACCTAAGACCTTCGACAATGATGATAAGAAGGATCAAACCTTCACTGTCACTCTTCGTCAAGGTACAGAGAAGATTACAGACCCAGCTAAGCTTAACAAGAAAGTATCTCGTACAATCAAGTACGAATACGCAGATGGTGAGACAGCAGGTCGTCCAGCTCTGAAAGCTCCAGTAACTCAAGAAGCAGCCTTCACACGTACAGGTGAACGTAACCGTGTAACTGGTAAGGAAACCTTCAGTGCATGGACACCAGCTACGAAAGAATTGGCACAAGAAGCTACACCAGTCGTAACTGGATTTCGTGGCAGATAAGGCTAATGTAGCAGCGAAGACAGTAACTCCTGATGATAAGGATAGCGAAGAAACAGTTAAGTACAGCAAACTTGGTTCATATGTACCAAATGTACCAGACGGGACTTCAAAAGTACCAAATCTTCCATATCCAAACGATCCAACAGATCCAAGCAAACCAGGTACTGATCTTCCAGTGATTCCACATGTACCAGGAACTACACCAGTAGGCCCAGATGGCACAACACCATTGACACCGAAAGATCCGAGCGATCCAAGCAAGGGTTACAACCCACCACCAGTTCCAAGTGATCCAACTAAGGATACACCAATCAATTACGTGAAGGATGGTCAAAAAGCGATTATCAGCTTCGTAGACCAAACTGACGGTAATAAGGAATTGACTAAGGTCGTTGAAAGCGGTAAGTCAGGTGAGCCAATCGGAACTACTAACTACGCAGCACGTCTGAAAGAATTGACAGACAAGGGCTACGAAGTTGTAACGGATGAGTTCGCAGGACCTAAGACCTTCGACAATGATGATAAGAAGGATCAAACCTTCACTGTCACTCTTCGTCAAGGTACAGAGAAGATTACAGACCCAGCTAAAGCTTAACAAGAAAGTATCTCGTACAATCAAGTACGAATACGCAGATGGTGAGACAGCAGGTCGTCCAGCTCTGAAAGCTCCAGTAACTCAAGAAGCAGCCTTCACACGTACAGGTGAACGTAACCGTGTAACTGGCGTTGAAACCTTCGGTGCATGGACACCAGCTACGAAAGAATTGGCACAAGAAGCTACACCAGTCGTAACTGGATTCGTGGCAGATAAGGCTAATGTAGCAGCGAAGACAGTAACTCCTGATGATAAGGATAGCGAAGAAACAGTTAAGTACAGCAAACTTGGTTCATATGTACCAAATGTACCAGACGGGACTTCCAAAAGTACCAAATCTTCCATATCCAAACGATCCAACAGATCCAAGCAAACCAGGTACTGATCTTCCAGTGATTCCACATGTACCAGGAACTACACCAGTAGGCCCAGATGGCACAACACCATTGACACCGAAAGATCCGAGCGATCCAAGCAAGGGTTACAACCCACCACCAGTTCCAAGTGATCCAACTAAGGATACACCAATCAATTACGTGAAGGATGGTCAAAAAGCGATTATCAGCTTCGTAGACCAAACTGACGGTAATAAGGAATTGACTAAGGTCGTTGAAAGCGGTAAGTCAGGTGAGCCAATCGGAACTACTAACTACGCAGCACGTCTGAAAGAATTGACAGACAAGGGCTACGAAGTTGTAACGGATGAGTTCGCAGGACCTAAGACCTTCGACAATGATGATAAGAAGGATCAAACCTTCACTGTCACTCTTCGTCAAGGTACAGAGAAGATTACAGACCCAGCTAAGCTTAACAAGAAAGTATCTCGTACAATCAAGTACGAATACGCAGATGGTGAGACAGCAGGTCGTCCAGCTCTGAAAGCTCCAGTAACTCAAGAAGCAGCCTTCACACGTACAGGTGAACGTAACCGTGTAACTGGCGTTGAAACCTTCGGTGCATGGACACCAGCTACGAAAGAATTGGCACAAGAAGCTACACCAGTCGTAACTGGATTCGTGGCAGATAAGGCTAATGTAGCAGCGAAGACAGTAACTCCTGATGATAAGGATAGCGAAGAAACAGTTAAGTACAGCAAACTTGGTTCATATGTACCAAATGTACCAGAGGGACTTCCAAAAGTACCAAATCTTCCATATCCAAACGATCCAACAGATCCAAGCAAACCAGGTACTGATCTTCCAGTGATTCCACATGTACCAGGAACTACACCAGTAGGCCCAGATGGCACAACACCATTGACACCGAAAGATCCAAGCGATCCAAGCAAGGGTTACAACCCACCACCAGTTCCAAGTGATCCAACTAAGGATACACCAATCAATTACGTGAAGGATGGTCAAAAAGCGATTATCAGCTTCGTAGACCAAACTGACGGTAATAAGGAATTGACTAAGGTCGTTGAAAGCGGTAAGTCAGGTGAGCCAATCGGAACTACTAACTACGCAGCACGTCTGAAAGAATTGACAGACAAGGGCTACGAAGTTGTAACGGATGAGTTCGCAGGACCTAAGACCTTCGACAATGATGATAAGAAGGATCAAACCTTCACTGTCACTCTTCGTCAAGGTACAGAGAAGATTACAGACCCAGCTAAGCTTAACAAGAAAGTATCTCGTACAATCAAGTACGAATACGCAGATGGTGAGACAGCAGGTCGTCCAGCTCTGAAAGCTCCAGTAACTCAAGAAGCAGCCTTCACACGTACAGGTGAACGTAACCGTGTAACTGGCGTTGAAACCTTCGGTGCATGGACACCAGCTACGAAAGAATTGGCACAAGAAGCTACACCAGTCGTAACTGGATTCGTGGCAGATAAGGCTAATGTAGCAGCGAAGACAGTAACTCCTGATGATAAGGATAGCGAAGAAACAGTTAAGTACAGCAAACTTGGTTCATATGTACCAAATGTACCAGAGGGACTTCCAAAAGTACCAAATCTTCCATATCCAAACGATCCAACAGATCCAAGCAAACCAGGTACTGATCTTCCAGTAATTCCACATGTACCAGGCACTACTCCAGTAGGCCCAGATGGCACAACTCCATTGACACCGAAAGATCCAAGCGATCCAAGCAAGGGTTACAACCCACCACCAGTTCCAAGTGATCCAACTAAGGATACACCAATCAATTACGTGAAGGATGGTCAAAAAGCGATTATCAGCTTCGTAGACCAAACTGACGGTAATAAGGAATTGACTAAGGTCGTTGAAAGCGGTAAGTCAGGTGAGCCAATCGGAACTACTAACTACGCAGCACGTCTGAAAGAATTGACAGACAAGGGCTACGAAGTTGTAACGGATGAGTTCGCAGGACCTAAGACCTTCGACAATGATGATAAGAAGGATCAAACCTTCACTGTCACTCTTCGTCAGGCTGTAGTACCATTCGATCCAAACAATCCACCGAAACCAAACGATCCAATGGATCCAAGCAATCCGGATGGACCTAAGTGGACAGATGATAAGATCAAGTCAGCTCAACAAGAAGCTGTGAAAGAATTGAGCCGTACGATCAAGTACGTATACGAAGATGGTAAAGAAGCAGCACCAAGCTTCACAGACAGCGCTAAATTCACGCGTATTCTGAAGATCAATGTCGTAACGAAAGAAATCGTAGAAAAAGGCGCATGGACATCACAAGATGACGTGATCAAGGGACAAACTTCACCAGACATCAAAGGGTTACGTAGCGGATAAAAGCAAGCGTAGCAGATGTGAAGGTTACAGCAGATTCAGCTAAACCAGCCGATGAAGTCGTAACTTACAAGAAGGCTGATCAAAAAGCAACCATCACCTTCGTAGACCAAGCTAAGAAAGAATTGGCTAAGATCTCAGAAGGTGGTAAGTCAGGCGAACCAATTAGCCGTGACCAATACCTTGCGAAGTTGAAAGAATTGACAAACCAAGGTTACAAGGTTGTGAACGATGAGTTCAAGGATCCACAAAACTTTGATGATGATGCAAGCAAGGATCAAAACTTCACTGTTCAATTGGAAGAAGGCGTAGTACCATTCGATCCGAAATAATCCACCGAAACCAAACGCTCCAATGGATCCAAGCAATCCAGGGGGACCTCAGTGGACAGATGATAAGATCAAGTCAGCTCAACAAGAAGCTGTGAAAGAATTGAGCCGTACGATCAAGTACGTATACGAAGATGGTAAAGAAGCAGCACCAAGCTTCACAGACAGCGCGAAATTCACGCGTATTCTGAAGATCAATGTCGTAACGAAAAGCAAATCGTAGAAAAAGGCGCATGGACATCACAAGATGACGTGATCAAGGGACAAACTTCACCAGACATCAAAGGGTTACGTAGCGGATAAAGCCAGCGTAGCAGATGTGAAGGTTACAGCAGACTCAGCTAAACCAGCCGATGAAGTCGTAACTTACAAGAAGGCTGATCAAAAAGCAACCATCACCTTCGTAGACCAAGCTAAGAAAGAATTGGCTAAGATCTCAGAAGGTGGTAAGTCAGGCGAACCAATTAGCCGTGACCAATACCTTGCGAAGTTGAAAGAATTGACAAACCAAGGTTACAAGGTTGTGAACGATGAGTTCAAGGATCCACAAAACTTTGATGATGATGCAAGCAAGGACCAAAACTTCACTGTTCAATTGGAAGAAAGGCGTAGTACCATTCGATCCGAAATAATCCACCGAAACCAGATACGATCCAATGGATCCAAGCAATCCGGATGGACCTAAGTGGACAGATGATAAGATCAAGTCAGCTCAACAAGAAGCTGTGAAAGAATTGAGCCGTACGATCAAGTACGTATACGAAGATGGTAAAGAAGCAGCACCAAGCTTCACAGACAGCGCTAAATTCACGCGTATTCTGAAGATCAATGTCGTAACGAAAGAAATCGTAGAAAAAGGCGCATGGACATCACAAGATGACGTAATCAAGGGACAAACTTCACCAGACATCAAGGGTTACGTAGCGGATAAAGCCAGCGTAGCAGATGTGAAGGTTACAGCAGACTCAGCGAAACCAGCAGATGAAGTCGTAACTTACAAGAAGGCTGATCAAAAAGCAACCATCACCTTCGTAGACCAAGCTAAGAAAGAATTGGCTAAGATCTCAGAAGGTGGTAAGTCAGGCGAACCAATTAGCCGTGACCAATACCTTGCGAAGTTGAAAGAATTGACTAACCAAGGTTACAAGGTTGTGAACGATGAGTTCAAGGATCCACAAAACTTTGATGATGATGCAAGCAAGGACCAAAACTTCACTGTTCAATTGGAAGAAGGCGTAGTACCATTCGATCCGAATAACCCGCCGAAACCAGATACTCCAATGGATCCAAGCAATCCAGGGGGACCTCAGTGGACAGATGATAAGATCAAGTCAGCTCAACAAGAAGCTGTGAAAGAATTGAGCCGTACGATCAAGTACGTATACGAAGATGGTAAAGAAGCAGCACCAAGCTTCACAGACAGCGCTAAATTCACGCGTATTCTGAAGATCAATGTCGTAACGAAACAAATCGTAGAAAAAGGCCCATGGACTTCACAAGATGACGTGATCAAGGGACAAACTTCACCAGACATCAAGGGTTACGTAGCGGATAAAGCCAGCGTAGCAGATGTGAAGGTTACAGCAGACTCAGCGAAACCAGCCGATGAAGTTGTAACTTACAAGAAGGCTGAAGTACCACCAACTCCGGTACCACCAACTCCAGCCCCAGCCCCAGCTCCAGCTCCGAACAAGCCAGTAGAACCACGAGTTCCTAGAACTGCTGTTCTGCCAAATACAGGTGAGGAATCATCTTCTGCGGCCGTATTCGGCTTGGGAATTGCTGCAGCACTTGCTGGTATCAGCTTGATTAAACCTAGATTGAGAGAAGAGGAAGAATAATTCATCTTGTCTTGATGGTTAATCAATGAAGAGTTGAAAACTATTAGGTGTCAACTCTGAAAAACGATAACTTCTTAACGAAGTTATCGTTTTTTTAATTCAATGCTACTGGACCTCTATCAACAACAGTAGTGACTGATATCAAATTAGGCAGAAGAGAGAATCAGAGTGGTTCTCTCTTTTGTAATATTCAGAATAACGAGAATCTTAGTTTTTACAGTTGTGAAGTTTCAAAAATACAAAAATACAAAATACAAAATTTAGTGTTCAAGCTCCAAGCTTAACCTATGTTTGCTCGGAGGTTAAAATGGCAAGGTGAATAAAAACTTGATGTTTTGATTTCTCAAACCAATTGTTGCTGTGATAATGACTGATATGCCATCTAAGCCAGTATAATGAATTTTCTACTAGAACATAGGTAGTGGTCAGAATCGCTTTTATGTGATAAATGTTCAAGAATAGATGAAAAAAATCAGGTTTGAAACAAATTTTTTTATTTTTTCGAATAGATAAATAGGAGGATGAAAATGATAAAATCAAGAAGAATATGAGTTTTTATGCTAGAGTTTCAAACAAGCAGTTTACACCGTTTTCCGTAGAGATTGAACGTTTATGTTGAGTTAGATAAGAAGTTAAGGAAATATCAATCCCTAGCTGACATTCCTGTAAGATTTTGATATACTAAAACAGATAAACTTAGAGGAGAAATTGAATGAACGTATACGAGGAAAAAGACGAACAGCTAGAAGAATTTCGATACCAGTATCGGGAACAGCTTTAGAGAGTTCAAAGAGTCAGAATTTGAAAACTAGATCAAGACGCTACTAAAAACGAACTGCTCTTCCATTTTTTTAGTATCGTAATTTGGAGTCTGGCTGCTACAGTTGTTTCTGTCATGTTGCCTCTGATCTTTGGTTTGGTGAGCCCCCAACAGATGCAAGATCTTTATACTGGTTGGGCGCTACATCAGAGTGGGCAGATTTACACGGATTATTATGGTTCAAATGGACTGCTTTATTACTTACTAACCTATCTCTCTCAAGGGAGTATTCTTTTTGCTTTGGTGGAGTGGCTGGCCTTGTTCGGAGCTGGTGTTTTTCTATTTAAATCCGCAGATACCTTGACAGGTCAGGGAGAGCAGGCTAGACAGCTTTTGTTGGTTTTCTATCTGCTTGTGGCCAGTCTGGGATTTGGTGGTAGCTATGCAGTAGTTGTGGCCTTGCCTTTCCTGTTTTATAGTTTTAGCCTAGTGGCTGACTATCTGGATGATCCAAGTAACGATAAAGGTTTCTTGCGAGTTGGGATGAGTTTAGCATTAGCTTTCTTCCTATCACCTATTCCCACAGCTTTGTTTGCAGCTATACTTGCCTTGAGTTTGTTTGGATTTAATATTGCCAAGCGTCGATTTGCTCATGGTTTGTATCAATTTTTTGCATCAGCTCTAGGATTTTCTCTCCTTTTTTATCCAATTGGCTACTATACAGTCTTAACAGGAACTTTTGGTGATGCGATTAGCCATACCTTGTATCCAATAGATACGCTTAGTCTATTTTCAAATGCCAATCTTATGGAGAATGCTGCTTTCTATGGTTTGCTATCCATCGGTGTTGGGATTCTGACATTGATCTTTTCAGGATTGTTTCAGACCAAGTCAGCTCAGCAATCTGCTGTCTCAATAGGCGCTAGTTTTAGGATTACTAGTAACTCTTTCTTTGTTAATTCTTTCAAAGGAACCTTTGCATGGCTCACGTTTGGCAGCGATTTTGCCCTTTCTGACATTGTTATTGTTAACCAACATCAAAGAAGGAAGCTCTGATCGTATCAGTCGTAGTAGACGAAGAGTTCGTTCTTCATCACTCTTTGGTCGCTACCTCAAGGGAAATTTCTATCTACCATTAGTTGCGATAGTCTATTTACTTTTCCTACCTGTTTTGAGTCGCTATATTTCGCATCCAAGTACTTATCAGGAACGAGACAGTCTTGCTAGCGTGGTCAAACAACAAACGAGTTCTGAGGATCGTGTCTATGCTTGGGATGATCGTCCTGATTTCTACCGTACAAGTGAACGCTTGGCGTCGACTTCACTATCAACACCAACACTCTATACTGCAAGCGATGAAAATAAAACCAAACTGATGAATGACCTGAAAGAGAATCAGCCGAAGATGATTGTGGTCAATCAAAAAGTTGCCTTGTGGTCAGATGTAGAGAGCTGGCTCAGTGAAAACTATGAGCTTGTTCAGACAGATACTAGCGAATTCAAAGCTTTATAAATCAAAATAA
>BNJU01003136.1_pt1 | contig 24264 bp, 30 predicted proteins | sample 8539281 | NCBI WGS metagenome assembly BNJU01 (sample SAMD00202456, study PRJDB9452) | human saliva metagenome | isolation source: human saliva | place: Japan
TATCGGCGCAACAACAAGCAAGGCTTGTCGTTGCATCAAAAGCCGTGGGTCACCAAAGCCGGTGGCCGGGAATGTGGTCGCCACATCCTTTAACCTCACCCCATTGGAGGGCTGGGTGAACTTGGGCGAACTTGTCAAAGATACTAGGCGATAATGGTTTCTTAATCCCTGAATATCTTAACTTCATGATGTCATGATTTCATAAAACCTTTACGTGTTATTGCAGGTGGCCGCTGGTTTTGGGGGTGGTTTTAGTGTCATCGTGTTGTGGGGTCATGACACCATGATGCTAGTTTGATGCGTGCTTTGTGGTTGCATCATTATCTTCCTTCGTCCATGAAGGGTTTGAGGTTTAGCCGGATTTGCGCGCAAGCGTAACTAGCTAGTGCGAGGTCTCAAGGAAGGTTGACGCATGAAGGCTAGTAGTAAAGGGCTTGTAGGAATAATTTTCCTCATATTTTCAACGTTGCCGCTGCTGCTTATTTTTGGTGCTCCCCTATCGACAAATACTGATGATGGGTCGTCGGGTTCTGGTGGTGGCTTGGTTAACGTCCCCGACCAGTATCGAGACCTAGTGCTAGCTGCTGGTAGCAGGTGCTCACAGGTTGCCCCGTCGCTGATCGCGGGTCAAATTGAGATTGAATCAAACTGGAATCCCAACGCAAAATCCTACGCTGGGGCGCAAGGAATTTCGCAGTTTATGCCCGGCACGTGGGCTAGTGTGGGCGAGGATTTTAACAAGGACGGCAAAATTAATGTTTGGGATCCGGCTGACGCAATCCCTACCCAGGGTAAATATATGTGTAACCTGGCTGCCCAGGTTGAGGCTTATATAAAATCTGGTGATATTAAAGGTGATGTGGTTGAGCTAACTTTAGCCTCGTATAATGCGGGGCTGGGTAATGTTCTTAATGCTGGTGGTATTCCAGATTTCCCTGAAACTATTAAATACGTTCACCGTATTTTGGAGGCTAAATCTAAGTATGAGGCTCCTGGTGGTGGGGGTGATGTCGCTCCTCCGGGTGGCTACCCACCCGAGCCGCAAGATCACGAGGATCCTACCCCGGGGAACCAACACTCAGGCAAAGTCACAAAACGCACATATGTCATGATTACTGCGGTCATGGCTAAGTATCCCCAAATTAAAACTCCGGCTTTGTATTGCTGGGATTCACACCCTGCCAACCCGACCTCTGACCACCCTATGGGTAAGGCCTGCGACATTCCGTTTTATGGGTGTTATAAGGAGAATGCAGATCGCTCTAACGATCCGCTTACGGGAAAGGTCGCTGGTGATGGCGCAGCCCAGTGGCTAATTGAGAATTCCAAAAAATATGGAATCAGCTATATCATCTGGCAGGGCCGTATTTGGGAGCCAGATAAGGGCTGGTATGCATATGACGGTGCTGGCGGCATTTACGACCCAAGTGACTGCGCTGGTGGCCATTACGACCATATACACGTGAGTGTTTTTTAGGTTACTAGCTATAGTTACAGTCTTTTTTCTTGGGATTTTAAACAAGTTTTTGACTATCCCAAGAAAAAAGACTGTATTTAATACTGAAATTTCAGGGTCTTTGATTTATATAGGGATTTTTTAAGTTATCTATAGCTTCTCTGTCTAGTTTGGTTAGTGCGCGTGATACTGATGATCTGCCGACTCCTAGTACTGAGGCTATGTGGGTGAGTGTTTTTCCTTCTGCTCTCATCTGGTTGGCGGCTTCTACGCGTTCAGGGGTCATTACTGTGGGCCTGCCTCCGATTCTTCCTTGGGCGCGGGCGTGGGCTAGGCCTCGCATGGTGTTTTGTCGGATTGTGTCAACGCGTAGTTGGGCGAATACTGCAACGATTCCGAACAGGGCTCTGCCCATGGGTGTGGTTGTGTCTATGTCAGGTTCGGTAAGGCTTTTTATGTTTATGTTTCGTTGGGCTAGGTCGTTAATGGTTTCAATGGCCATTTTCTCGCTTCCGGCGATGCGGTCGAGTCTGCGCACAACAAGGGTGTCTCCTGGGCGTAGGTAGTCGAGGCAGGCTAGCCATTGGGGTCTGTCTTTGATGCGGCTGGATTCTCCATGGTCTACGTAGACTCGTATGGCTCCAGCTTCTAGTAGTTCTGCTTCTTGGGCTTGGGGGTTTTGTTCGCGGGTGGATACTCTGGCGTAACCAACTAAGCTCATATAGCTACTCCTGGGCGCTGCTGTGGGGCGTTTGAAGTCCACCGTAGGGAATTGGTCGGGTAGGGCTTGTTAGGGCCTCTGTGGGGCTTGTGTGAGGTTGTAGCGAGCTTGGCGAACATGGTTTGTGTGCGAAGTTCTTCTATGACGCTCAGCGCGTGCCTTAAAAAGCAGTGTACTCGGCTTGTCCAAAAAAACGTCTTGGTGGGGGTTTTTGAGTTACTGGGTTTATGGGCGGCGGTTTCGGTCCGGCGTGTTGCTGTATTAGGGCTGTGTGTAGATGGCTGGTCTTAAACGATCGTTTATGGATGCTGCTCCCCCCAGCAAGGTGAGACTAGGGGCCTGGTGACTGCGTCCCTGGCTACCGGCTTTGGTGACCCAAGGCTTTTGATGCAACGACAAGCCTCGCTTGTTGTTGCGCCGATAGGGGGTTTGGGGGGCTATCGCTAGCCCCCCAAACCCCCTAAATGATCCGGCTCATCCCCGCGTGAGCGGGGAAAACGGGGGCCGCTTGCTATGGATATCTATCTGTGGCGGATCATCCCTGCTTGCGCGGGGAAAACTTAAAGTTGCTGACATTTGTTAGCAGCGTGCGCGGCTCATCCCCGCGTGAGCGGGGAAAATTCTTCTTGATCTGCGAGTGTACTACGAAAAAGCCCAGATTTTGGAAACTAGCGGTTGCGGGTTCGCGGTTTTTAGCGGCGTAGCCGATAAAAATGCTAGCGAACCAAAAGCAGCCTGCGCGCTAGCGCAGTCCATAGCCAGCCCTTCCAAAAACTGGTTTTCCACAAGTTCACAGAATCCACAGGCCCCACTATGGCTAGTAAAACTCTGGTATATAGTTCTGGCAGCACCCACTTTTGCCATATGACAGTAAGGGAAAGTGGGTGCTGAGCGCACCTAAAGTCCCCACCTAGCGCACCTAAAGTCCCCACCCCCCTCTAAAAATCGGTTCCCTCCTTGCTAGAGTTTTCCACAGGTAAAACCGCGTGAAATCAAGGAAAAGTAGGGGGCGCACCTAAAGTCCCCACCCTGATTTTTCGGGTACCCGAAAGCGCACCTAAAGTCCCCACCCTGACGGCAGTTTTACCGGTTTTTACCCACAACCCACCTAAACGCGCCGTAATCATATTTCACCTAAAATGTCAATAGTTTAGGGTGAAAAAGGTTTCCTGAAATTTTTGTTGGGTCAAAAGTCTCGCCACCCACCCGCCGTGGTGATAGGCTCAACTTTGTAAGTAAGTGGTGCGTAATAAAAGCGCGCCGCCCTGGAGCGGACAACTCCAAAAGCGACGCTTGCGTACCAACCCCTCCACACGAAAGGGGGTCGGTAGCCGTGGCTATCCTACCCGTTAATGACTCTACTAGCGATGATGCTGACAAAGATTTAGTTAAACCCCTGCTAGCAAGTATCGCCGCCCTCAAGAGTGCTAAAAAGTCTGCCGCTTGGGTAGATGAGATGATGGCGCTACGTGAGGATGCTGAAGAGGCTGGTAGCATCGGGTTTTGCTCGCGTATCTTTACCCAGCTTTCCCTGCCGTATCGTGATCCTGGGACTAGTGGGGCGATTACCTGGGTAAGGCAAAACGGCCCCATGCGCCTGCAACTAAACCCACTGCTGGATATCGATGATAGTGGTCAGCCAGTTCCCGCTTTCCCTTACGGAAAATACCCTCGCCTGATTTTGCCGTGGCTTTCCACCCAAGTGGTGCTGCGTGAAGCCGATTTGGAGTCTGATGGATCACTCACGATTGAGCTGGGCGATTCGATGCGTGATTTTTTGAAATTACTTGACCTGCCATATGGGGGCAAATCCGGGCGCCTGATGCGTGAGCAGGCCAGGAGGCTGTTTGGTGCTGACATTCTCTTTAGTGAGGATAGGGGCAGGAGCCTGCTGGGTGATAGGCGTCAACGGGTGTATAAGATGCCGGTCTCTCAGGCTTATGAGCTCTGGTGGGATTATGATGTGCCAGATCAACAGGCTCTTTGGGGCAACAACGTCCGCTTGTCGAGCGCGTTTGTACAGTCGGTTTTGACTGCGAAAATCCCGACAGACATGTGCGCCCTAAAGCTCCTTTCGGAGAAGGGTGGGCCGCTCGCTATGGACATTTATCTATGGCTTAGCTACAGGCTTTTTGTGGCTCGTCGCCCGACCCTGGTGCCGTGGGAGGCGCTCCAAGCCCAGTTCGGCAGCCAGACAGAGCGGCCACGACGTTTCAAACAGTCGTTCACGTCTAAGCTCATCCTGATTTCGCTGGTGTATCCTGAAGCCGTATTTAAAGAGGTAGATAAGGGCCTGATGCTCTACCCGTCTCCTTCGCCGCTAGGGCATAAGCGGCTGCCGCGTCCTGAGAGGGTTGCGGCTAAATGGATGGGTAAATCCTAGCGAAGTTAAGTACTTAAAGTCTGCATGGCTTTGAGTACTACACTAAAGGGCTGGTAGGCCTTTAAAGCGGGGTCTACCAGCTTAAACTCTCCCCTCTTTTTTAACTCCCTTACGAGCAGTGTCTGTAGTCTAGTGAGTTTTAGGGGGTTGGTGTGTGGGAGTTTGATTGGCAATTCTGGGCGCATCGGCTTACTGGTTTGACTGCGTCTGAAGGTCTGGTGGTGCGGGAGATCGCGTTTTTAGCGGACTGGCGTGGTGTTGCTCTGGCTTCAAATAATTTTTTAGCTCGTTCGACTGGGTTAAGTTCGCGTAGTGTCGCGCGGGCTAAGAAGGGGCTAGAAAATAAGGCAGTGCTGTCTGTGGTGCCTAGATGGCGTGCTGATGGTGGGCAGGGCATTAGTCGGTATGAGCTGAATATAAAAGCTATGAGCTTTAGTTCGTCTGAAACCACGTCGACTGTGTCTGCGTCGCTGATGGTGGAGTCGGCTTTACCGGTACCAGCGCGTAGCAACAAGTTAGGGCAGCTGGTCTACAGAGCCGCTTGCGATGGTTGGTGTGATGAGTCTAGTGGCTTACTTGCCAACTATTTGAAAGAAAATATTAAACACTTATCAAATAGTGTGCGGCAAAACTTGATTTTAGGTATGTCTTTGGAGCAAGCGCGTGATGATGCTCTAGGTTGGGCCTGGCAGGTTGCGCGTTTAAAAACTCGCCAGGTTTTGGGAGCTCGTGATTCGTGGGCAATGCTTTCAGTGCTAGTGGCTCGCATGTCGTTTAAAGCTAATGCTAGCCAGGATCTTCCCCTGGAGGCTGAGCTGATGGAGGGCAAGGCCGTGGTCAGTGGGGCTGATCAGGTCGAGCGTTTACCGGGCGCAGACGTGGATGCCGTAGAAAATATTTATGGCCCGCTTATCTCTGACCTGGTGCTGTGTGGTGTGGATGAGAGCTTAGCTTGGGCTTATGTCTTGCGGGTGGTTGATATAGCTGTGTGTAGCTATGATGTCTCGCGTCGTCACACACTGGCTGCTACTGACGCGAAATTAGCGGCTTTAGGTTTAACTCCTAAAGCCGCCCGTAAGCTGATGACTCTGGCGAGTGGTACACGTGGTGAGGCTAAACCATTTTTTAAGTTAGATAAGCCTCGGTATGAGAGACTGTTGTGTGACGTGATTGAAGGAATCGATTTCGTCTAGGACTAAAGGGGGGGTGTCAAAATGACACCCCCTAATTATGTTCCCTAGCTCACATCTAGGGTTGGGGGCAGTCCCTTGAACAGGTTGGGGTTGGGAGGGACTGTTTGAAATTGTTTCCAGATCCATTGGGTGATGGCTGTGACGTCAGGGTTTTGGTCTAGCTCTAGTTCGGGGGTTACAGCGCTAATGCTGACACTGTAAGTGATTTTGAAGTGGCGTGGCGTGGTTCGCATGCGTTTAGAGAGGGAGTTGATCTCTTTTAGGGCGTCTTTGTAGGTGAACTCTTGGCCTACGAGGTCGTTACCTGTGCGGGTTTTGTGCCAGATGGTGTAGGTGTGGCGTACGAACAGGGTCAAATCTTCTTCAAAGTTCATGTGTGTTCTCCGTGTTTTGTGGAGGTTTGTTTTCTTGGGTAGGGCGGGCGTTTATGGGGTGGGGTTTGCGCGCGAAAGTTACTTAGGGGCGTGAGTGCTAGTCAGGTTAATCCGTGGGTTACAGCCCCGCCATCGCCACCGGTCGCTAAAACAGCGCCTGTGGTGCTGCCTGACCCTGCCCCGGTATGGTCGCCTGGCGGAATTGATCTGGAGCAGATGCCGTTAGAGGTTAAATCTGGTCTGGTTAACGGTTCTGGTTTGGTGTTGATTGGGGCTCATGGTGGTGCTGGCACTTCTACCTGGGCACGACTGATGGAAACCGAAGAACTCAACTGTTTTCCTAGCGAGCCTGTCCCGGTGGTGATTGTGGCTAGATGGAACGCTAGTGGCATTAAAGCGGCTCACGCGGCGGCCCTGCAGTGGGCTAGCGGCCTGGCTGGCGCCTGCGTTTTACGTGGGGTGCTGTGGGTGCCTGATAGTGGTGGAAAACGCCCTAGGGGGGTTAATGAAATTTTTTTATCCGCGTGTGGGGCGTTTCCTGCCAGCCTTTGCACCCCCTGGGTAGAGGTATGGCGCTGCGATCCTCTAGCTCCTGATCGAGGGGCTCAAAGGCTGGCTAAAAAAGCTCTTGCCCTGTTCTCTCTTTAAAAAAACCATAGAAAGGACGATTATGTTCAACTTTGCTGTCAATGCTGCCCTGATTGGGATGGATGGCCTGCCTACGCCTACTCCCAAGCTCCCTGACCAGGCTAATACGCCTATTACCACGTTCTTGAACTGGGCTATGGGTTTTGGGGCTGTAGCCGTGCTTGGTGGCCTAATCATTGGTGGTGTGATGATCGCGATTAGCCAGCGTCGTGGCGAGCCTAGTGAAAAGCTTGCTTATGTTGCATGGCCGATCATTGGTGGAATCATCATTCTGTCTGCTACCGGTATCGTTAAAACGCTCTTTAACTGGTGACATGTTATGGAAGCACAAAAAAAGTTGCGTTTAGCCCTTGTTGGCGCGCTCGTTGTTATTCTTGTGTTGGTTGGCGCCCTGGTTTGGTCGTTGACTAGTGATGGTGGTGGGGTTAAAGCCGGGCCTGCTCCAGCTCCGGCGGTGACGGCGACTGGGGGTGGTCGCGTTGATTTGAGTGAACCGCGCCCTGGCAATACTGTCCCTGCGACTAGTCAGGCTTCTATTAACCCTACTGGGAAAGTTGATACCTGGGGTTCGGTGTGTGGCCTTGCTGGGGCGGAGCTCAAACCCACAAGGGAAGTAAACATGCCGGCTATGCGCACCAAAGTGTTTGTTGATAGCACCTCCTACTACTACAACAACCTGACCGGCCCAGGTAAGCGGGCTGATGGTGATGTGCCCACCTGCTACGCCCATAGCAGTGAGGGTGCCATTTTGGCTGCCGCTAATTTCAGGCATTGAGCGCTGGTGGTCACAAATTAATTGATTTAGTTAAAGCAACTACCTATGAAGATGATAATCAAAAACGCCTGCTAGCCAAGGGTAAAGATTCGCATGAAAATCCCACAACTGTACAAAGTGTTGGCTACAGTATTCAGGTGATTGATGAAAATAATGTTGTTGTGCGTTTAGCCGTACGTGTCCCTCAGTACCCATCTGCCCTGGCTCAGAGCACCTTTACTCTAATTTGGGATAAAGGCGATTGGAAAATTAAGCTTGGTTCAAAGGCGCTAGATGTAGTACGAATTAGTTCTATAGAAAGCGCTGGTATGGCTCCATGGCTCCTTTAATGTTTTTACCCCTAAAGGAGTGTGACGATTTAGATTTTGGCTGTGATATTGTAGAGGCTATACGCGGGACTATCGTCGAGTCATGGCGTGACTCTATTAGTGAAGCTTTAGGGGAAGCGCTAAAAACGCTGGGGAGTTTCTGGATAGAAGTGAAAACACCTGAGGTGGATACTAATGACAGTATCGCCGCGTGGATGAACGCCTATTTAGAACCAGTGGCTGCAGTTACTGCGGTAGGCTGCCTGATTGGCGCTGGCATACAACTAGCCCTAGCACGCGACGGGGGGACCGCCCAACTGCAAAACCTAGTCATGGGTATAGCAAAAATGATAGGGGTATCATTTATATTTATACCCTTCGCAGGACTGGCCCACACTTTCAGCGATGCGATCAGTATCTGGATTATCAAGGCAGCAATGGGGGCTGATGATAAAAATTTTGGAAAAAATATTATAACCATAGGAGCAGCGGTACCGGCTGGTATAGTTGTTTTTGCCGGACTTATAGGGCTTGTTGTAACAATAATGCAAATTGGTTTAATGTATGCGCGAGCAGCCATGCTTATACTAATTTGCTCAATAGTTCCAGTGGTTGGTTCCACCATGACGACTAAGACCGGCCTTAACTGGTGGAAGAAACTTTTTGGCTGGTGGGTAGCTTTCGTGCTATACAAACCATTCGCCTCAATAATTTACGCAATAGCATTTAAACTATTTGAAAAAAAAGACATTTTAGGTGAGCACTCCTTTGACGATTTAGGTACTTTTCTCATGGGTATTATGCTCCTGATTTTCGCGACCCTGGCACTGCCCGCCTTAATTAGTTTCTTATCCCCAGTTATTGAAGGCGCCGCGCCTTTAAGCGGTGGTGGGGCTATGGGCATGCTTAAAATGCCCGAAGGATCAAGCCAACCGACTGGAGCTAGAAACGTTAACTCTTCTAGTAGCTCCGGCTCCGGCGGTGGCGGTGGTGGCCAAAACAGCTCCAACTCCAGTGGTGGTTCCGGCTCCGGCAGTGGCTCTGGTTCCGGTGGCGGTGATGGTGGTACCCCGAGTGGTTCACGGCAAACAGCTGGCGCTGGTGGTGGTTCCGGCTCTGGCAGCGGTGGTGGCCAAAGCAGCTCCGGCGGTGGTAGCGGTTCTGGTTCTGGCTCTGGCTCTGGCAATGGTTCTGGCTCCGGTGGCGGTGGCGGTGGTACACCGAGTGGTTCAAAATCCACTCCTGCCCCGGGTGGATCATCTACTGGCGCCGGCGGTGGCGGTGCTGCTGGCGGTGGTAGCGCTGCTGGTGGCGCCAGTGGAGCAGCAGCAGCTCACCCAGCTGTCGCGGTAGCAGTAGGAGTAGCTAAAGGCGCTGCTGCTGTAGTCCAAGGTGTAAACCGCGCAGCTAACGAAACAACAAACCAGGGAAACTGATTCCAAACCAGGGAAACTAACTCGTGGATGTACGCACTTATGGTGGCTGGCGCCGCCTGTAAGCTACGGCTTTTTAAATCTAACTCTTACCCAAAGCCTCGGCGCACTAGTTGGGGTGGGTATCGTTTTCATCCTTGGTTTAAACCGGGGTATCACCTGGGCTGCTGGCGGCGCGATACTGCTAGCAGCCTGGGGTTGGGTGATCACCACTAAGGATAAGCACCAGGTAAACCTGATAGATCGAGCGGAAGAAAAAATCGTGTTCGGCCTAAACAAAGCTAAAGGTAATACTGTTTTTCGTGGTGGTGCGCTAGCACCCACTAAAAAAACTTCTCAACGTCTGGTTCTTCCCGGGATCTTAAGCGGCTGTAAGGTCAGCGAATACGTTGATTCTTGGAACCGTTCTTTCGCGCTTGTTGAACACCCTAACAACACTGCTGCTGTAGTGATACGTCTAACCCCTGCTGGTTCTAACCTGGTTGACCAAGAAACCGTTGATATTCAGGTCGCTTACTGGGGGCAGTGGATAGGAGACCTGTCTAACGAGTCAGGTATAACTGGTGCTTCGATCACTATCGAGTCATTACCTGATCCGGGTGGGCGTTTAAACCGTGAGGTAACTTCACGGCGGGCAGCTAACTGCCCGCAGGTAGCTGGTGAGGTTATCGAGGGTGTGTTAGATGAATCAACCGGGTCTAACCAGGTGCGTGTGTGGGTAACCCTAACGTTTAGCCTGGCTGCTTTGGGTGGCCGTAAAAACAAAGAGATTGCTGGCCGTGAGATTGCTTCGCGTTTACCTGGTTTAACGCAAGGCCTGGTGGCCGCTGGTGGTGGGGCTACCCACCTAGTAACCGTTAACGAGTTGGCGCGTTTAGTGCGTAGCGCCTATGACCCTGATAGTGAAGAACTTTTCGATCAAGCACTAGCTGCCGGGCAAACTATTAACCTGGACTGGTCTCAAAGCGGCCCAGTGTTCGCGCAAGCCGAGTTTTCCTCCTACCGTCATGACGGTGCGGTAAGCAGGGTTTGGACCATGACATGCCCACCACGCGGCGCAGTCCAATCAGCCGTCCTCTCACGCCTGCTCGAACCTAACCGGGACGTTCAACGTAAAAGAGTGACAATCCTGTATCAGCCGATGGACGCGGCTAAAGCTCCTAGTGTGGTTGAGAGGGATCTTAACCATGCTAGGGCTAATGCTGCTGGCGCTCGTCCTAGTGCTCGTAGTATTAGCGAGTTAGCTGCGGCTAGTGAAGTGGCTAGCGAGGAAGCTAGTGGTGCTGGTTTGGTTGATTTCGCGATGATTATCACGGCTACAACCACCCCTGATCACCTTGAAGATACCTCTGTGACAGTAAACGCTTTATCTGCTGCTAGTCGTTTACTGATTCGTCCTGCTTATGGGGCTCAAGACAGTGGTTTTGCTCTAGGGCTACCCCTGGGTCTTCACCTGCAAACGCCAGTGTTAAGGCCATGCCATGAGTTTAATTGATCTTTTAATTACTAGTGGTAGTAGGGGTATTGATAAGCCAGGGTTCGGGCGGGCTGCTACTATGCCCCGGCTGCTGCCTTGGCGTTCAACCTCCAGGCAGGTTTGCGGCCTGTATCCGCTGATTGTTGGTGACACAGCCCCTTTGGTGGGCGTCCCGTTAGGGCGGGTTCTTGGTGGTTGGGGTACGGTTTGTGCTGACCCGATCAGCTGGTTTGAAAAAGGGTTGATCAGTGCTCCCTCTTCAATGGTTTTAGGGCTTAACGGGCTCGGTAAATCTTCTCTGGTACGCCGTATCGTCACTGGTAGCGCCTATATGGGCGTGCACTCAATGGTCCTAGGGGACATCAAACCAGACTATGTTGATCTAATCAGTGCTTTAGGCGGCCAGATTATCCGTATCGGCCACGGCCACAGCGGCATCAACCCGCTAGACGCGGGAAACGTGGAACAGGCCGCTAAATTACTTGAGAATCACCCTCAAGAACGCTCTGCTCTGCTGGCCGCAGCTCACGAGCGTAAAAAAACCATGGTGCTGTCTTTAATCCAGATCATCCGCGGTTCTTCGCTAGTGACCGTGAAGAAAACGTGATTGAAGCAGCCCTTAGTGTCCTTGAAAACACATGCACCAACCCGGTACTAGCCGACCTGTTACAGGTGGTGCGTGACGCGCCTGAACCTGTGCGCCTGGCTGCCTTGGATAGGGGGTCACTAGAGCGTTACAAGCAGGTCACTGAGGAGCTTGAAGCCTCGCTTATGGCTCTGCTTAACGGGCGTTTGGGTGGTATTTTCGCTTCTGCTACCACTACCCCGATGATGATGGATCGCTCAGTGGTTTTTGACGTGCATGACATGCTGCATGAGCACTCTGACCTGCAAGCTGCGGTACTTTTAGCTAGCTGGTCTTACGGGTTTGCTACGGTTGAAATCTCTCAAACTCTAGCTGATGCTGGTGTGGCTCCCAGGCATCATTACATGATTGTGATGGATGAGCTTTGGCGTATTTTGCGTGCGAGTTCGGGCATGGTTGAGCGGATCGACTCGTTAACCCGCCTTAACCGTACTGTTGGTGTAGGCCAGATGATGTTGACTCACTCTATGGCTGATTTCCAGGCTTTAAGCGAAGAAGATCGTCTTAAAGCACAAGGTTTTGTTGAACGCTCCAAGATGTTGTTCCTTGGTGGACTGCCAGGTAAAGAACTAGATTTGTTACGTCAAATCATGGGGTTTAGTCAGGCTGAAGAAGCTTTGCTGAACTCTTGGAACGCTCCGGGCACATACGACCCCCTGTCAGGTAAACCAGCAGCCCCGGCTGGTAGAGGCAAGTTTTTACTTAAAACCTCTTCAGCCCCGGGTATCCCCTTCCAAGTGCAATTTAGTCAAGCAGAAAAGATACTTAACAACACCAACCAGCGTTGGAACACTGAAGGTAAATAATGGTCCAGGATAAAACAGTTATCTGGGCGGCTGTCGGGGCGCTCATATTTCTAGACTCTGTTGCACTAGCTAGCTTGGTGCAAGGTTCACTACCTTTAAACCCTATAGTTGCCCTGGTTGCTGTGATCATGGGGCGCCAGCACTTAACCCTAGTTTTCTGGTTAACCCTATTTGGGGCTCTAGCCTTACAGGTAGGACTAATCTTCCTGTTCAAACGGCGTTCACGCTCAAAAGTTCGTGGTGATAAAGCTTCTAGGCACACTGGTTCGGTCGCTAACTCGCAAGCTCTCTCACAAAAAGCAGTGGCTGAGAAAGCTAAACGTCTGCAAGTTCAAAGCGAGGTTATCGGTCTGCCTATCGGTAAAGCTGTAAACGGTGGGCGCTGGCTGTACTCCTCTTTTGAAGATGTGTGTATCGTGATCACCGGTCCGCGTGGATACAAAACCACGGCTTGGTGTATCCCCAGAATCTTTAAAGCTCCTGGCGCTGTGGTAGCCACCAGTAACAAACGTGACCTGGTTGATAGCACTAAAGATAAACGTTCTTTGCGTGGGCGCTGCTGGGTTTTCGATCCCCAACAGATCGCGGAAAGCCCGCAAGACTTCTACTGGAATCCGCTGACTATGTTACTGACGCGGTTAGTGCCCGGTCTCTGGCAGATATTTTTGCTTCTGCTTCAAGAGAGAGTGAAGCAAAAACTGATCCCTTCTTTGATAACGCTGCCCGTGACCTTATCGCTGCGCTACTTCTAGCAGCAGCTTTAAACGGGTCAAACCTGGAACAGGTTTACTCCTGGCTAAGCGATGAATCTAACCAGGAACCAGTCATGATTTTGCAGCGTCAATCCCCGCTGATGGCTGATTCGCTGCGAAACGCTATGAACCTGCCGGCTGAAACTAAAGGCGGCGTGTGGGGTGGGGCCTTCCAGATGGTTTCGTTCATGCTCAATGAAAAAGCCATGCAATTTACCCGCCCTAACCCGTGGATGAAGCCTTTCATCCCAGCAGAGTTCGTTAAAAGTAGCGATACTCTCTACTGTTTAAGCCAGGAAGGACGTGGCTCAGCGACCCCGATTGTCACGGCTTTGACTGTGGCCGTGACTGAAGCGGCTGTTGAGTGGGCTAAAAAATGCCCTGGCGGGCGTCTAACAGTACCTATGCTGATTGAGCTAGATGAAGCCGCTAACGTTTGCCGGTGGAACGAGCTACCTGACATGTACTCTCACTTTGGTTCGCGAGGTATTGTTGTAGACACGCTACTGCAATCATGGAGCCAAGGTACTGCCAGGTGGGGTGATGCGGGCATGAAAAAGCTATGGAGCGCAGCTAATGTGGCCGTCTATGGGGGCGGGGTTAAAGAAAAAGAGTTTTTATCCCTGCTGTCAGAAATCATTGGGGTTTATTGGCTAGACTCAGTGCAAACCTCTCACTCTAAACAGGGCTCGTCACGGTCCGTATCGCGTCAAGCTCAGCAACGCTCGATTGCCACAGTCGCTGATTTGCAATCTTTACCAGCTCAACGCATGTGGGTGCTGGCCTCTGGATCTGAGCCTGTACTAGCTAAAAAAGTGCCATACTGGGAAAACAAAACTCTCTAAAGAAGGAGTAGTTTCATGCAACAACAAGAAGACCCGATCGATCAGACAAAAATTAAAATCAAGGAGGGCATTGAGTTCGCCCTGGAACTGATCAAAAAGCTATCTAAATCCTTGGGTGAGCAGCAACGTGAGCACTACGAGGTTATTAAAAGCTTGCAGATAAACATCTCTATCACACAGATCATAGAGCGAGACCACCAGCAAGCGGCTGACATCTACAACAAAACGTTTGACAAAGATTTTTGGCAAAACGCTAGCGAGGAAGAGGCCTTTAACTGTTACGCAACCTCATGTGTTTGGTCTCACTACTCTTCTGAAGCTTCTACAGCTAAAACGCACATAGAAAGCCACATTGAGGAGCGTCTTTTACACCTACGTGGCTACTACGACCAAGACCCCCAAACCCAGCAGCAATCTGCCCCGGCCACACAACAAGCGTCATCTAACCAAAAAACCAACCCCTGGTTACAGCAAAATGGCGCAACTAAACCTACCCAGTTTACGCAAACAACCACGACCACCACTACTTCAGTTACTGTCACTGAACTATCTGTTTGGCGTGACCCTGTAGCTAAAGGACAACAAGCTGCCGCTAAATACAGGCAGGTGCAGATCCTAACCTTGTGAAAGCTAATCAAGTAGGGTACGCGGCCCTTAACTATCCCCCAAACCAGATGGTTAAACCCGCAAAAGCAACCGCGTCCCCTACTCGACCTGCTATTGAGGGGCCAAAACCCACAAAGAACCGGTCTTTGTAAAGCCCAGGCGGATAAGCCTAACTTAACGTTTAAAGTTGTTAGACTTATCCGCTGATGGGTTAAAAGTAGGGGCTTTAGGTACAGACCCTACGTTGTTAGTGGCCTTTTGTGGTTTCCCTTGTAAAGCCGCTTTTGGCAGCATCTGTATGTTTTTCAGATATTTTTCTTTTTCTGATTCGCCGTTACTGCGGGTGTTTTGTAAACCATTTTCAACATGCATGGCCCCGTCTTTAGAGCGTAAGCCTTTAGCTAGCTTGAGCGGTAGCTTAGACCTAAGGTCTTGCGCGTAACAGCCAATATAAGCGCTGACTTTACACATCTTTTTATCTAGCAGGTTCTGGATGCTAGACCTTACTTTAGAAAACCCTTGTTCGTCGTACATGTCTTTTACGACTTCTGTGGGGACATACCTGGCTGACCTGCCGTCTTGCAAGGCATGTATAGTCCTATTAAAAGCACTCTGTTCAGAAAATTTAAAGTCAGCATGAATTTCCACCACACTAACGTAGTAACCTTCTGCAGATAGCTGTTCTACCAAGTCATCAACTTTTTTTGGGTTAGAGCAGACTTGATCAAAGATCACATTATAACCACCAGCGATAGCGTTTCTGTATGTCTTTAGCGATCATGGAGGATTCTTCGTGCACTAAAGAAGCAAACTCTAATGGGCTGAAAGATACTCCAAAGTCTTCAAGTGCCTTGAAACTTGCCGGCTTGATAAAGCTATCTAGGGACCCGTCTTTACTGGCTTGCTCAAGCAACATGGTTTTGATGTTATCTGCATCAATCACCACAAAGTCTTCAAGCTTCAATCCACCAGTAATGTTAGGGTTAGCTAGATTTTCATCCTCAAAAAGCTTTTTTAGCAGTGTAGATTTACCGGCACCAGGAGGCCCCGCCAACAAAATCCCAACAGGAGTACCTTGACTTGGCTTTAGATCTCCAAAAATTTTTTCCTTTATAGAGTCCCGTAAGACTTTACGCTGAGGCGTAGGAGACAGTAACTCGCGTTCTTTTGGATCTTTTGTGTACCAGTCAGGGTTGTTGATGCTGGCATTTGGGCCTTCAGGGTTAAGATATATTTTAAGATCTCGCACTGCCTCGTAATGCCCTAAGGCATCTTCAAGACTTAAACCTTTTTCCATATTCACACCCTTTGAGCCCAATAAATGTGTTCATAGTCATCATAAGATAACTGCTTCTCAGAAAAAGCCCAACTCAATTCCTCACTAACCTGTCCTTCAGCCGGACCAGGAGCAACATCCCCCACAAGCGTTGCAGGTATATCAGTCAGACCAAAATTGTAGTGGATCACAAGTCGAGTCAGTTCATCAAGCGTTAGGTTACCTTCACCATATTCTTTGATCATGCGGGTAACCGTGCGAAGCCTGTCGAAACCAAGCTTTTCTAAAGCTTCAGGAACCTGCTCCTCTAGCATTGCCTTTACAAGATCCCAGTCGATCTGGTCTTGCCAAGGACGCCTGTAGTCATAAACATGCAAACGAGTTCCAGTCAATTCCCAATTAAAGAAATCTAACAACAAGTACAGCTCTTCATCATCAACCTTACAGCTAGAGTATTCATCTAAAATCTGGAGTACTGTGCGCAACCGGTCCACACCAACCTTACGCACGGCCCCAGGCGCTAAACGCTTAATCGCTTCCTCGGCTACCTGCGGATCAATCGTTAGATCCTTAGTCGGATACTGTTCCATTATTTTCTAACCTTCCTCTCTAACCTAAGCACCCACCCACAGACAGAGTGAGCACACCTAACCCGCTAGCCTTTTAGCGAGCAGGAAACCTTAAAACCACCCCAGAAGGTGACCCCCACAACAATTATAGCCCCCTGGTTGGTCTAGCCACAGCCCTTAATCCCTGAACAAATCAGGCAAAGGCTCGCAAGGCAACACATCCTCACCACACAACGGTGACATTCGATGTCCCCGCTCAGGACTACACCCATTAAAAGTCCCGTTAGGATCCATCAACCTAGTCATAAAAGGATCGGCGTAACTAGCCATCCAGTTAGCAGCAAACAACGGGTCACCACTGGCATACCCATTTTCATAAGCCACCCAAAGCGCGTTAAACCTAAACACAGCTTCAGCATGCAACCACCACTTAGGACACCACCTAGCCATACCCCCCACAGGCCTGATGTATAACGGGGCTATCAGCTCTTCAACAAAAACCCCCAAATCCTTATACTGTTTTGTCAGCTCATCTAGCTGGTCTGTTTCTTCTTCCATCATTCCTCCTAGAACCATCCGCATTGAACTTGTTTTCACTTCTACAGCTATAGCTAGTCACCTTGAAGCTAGAACCAGCTGCTCGCCCCATGAACTCTACGCGCTCAACTACGCTCAAGCTTTGCCAGCTAGATCCTTGCCCAAGACGAACACCGTTTTGGTCGCCACCACTAAAAACATGCTCATACAAGGCCTCGCTACGCCACTTATCAAGCCACGGATTATAACTAGCAGGCACCCCATCAACCCTATAGTTAACCGCCTGGGTTGATTTCAGTAAGTAGCTAGCCGTGTGAACCTGTTTTTGTTTCTCGTAAAGCCGTGCGATCCACCTAGCTAGATCCAGCAAAATCAACAATATATCTATAGCTAAAACCAGCTCATTAACATTACAGCTAGTAAGAACCCTGGCCGCATGCCCCAACGCTGAAGGCGTGCGATAACCACGACCATGATACGTTTGGCCGCCCCTACCCCAGGCGCGGCTAGCGTCACCTAAACATTGCCCCAACATAGTGCCCCCATAAACTTGCGCACCAGCTGCGAACAGGCCAGACACATCATGACTAAGAGCAGCTAAAAGCTGTGGATCGGTGTAATCCACGCCAGCTAAACGTTTTTTAAACCCCCATAAAGACGCCCCAGCGTTAACCCAATCATCACGACTATAACGCTTCTGGTCCTGGTGATGCTTGGATTTTTTAGAGTTTTCACCCCTCCACGCAGCTAACACATCCCCCGGGTCACTGCGGCCCCAACGCTGGCGTAGCCGCTCAAGGCTTAAATCCCGTGCAAGACGTGAACCCCCGAAATACGGGTGTTTCCTATCAAAACCTTTCAACGCCACGCTATAGCCAACAACCTTGTCACGCCCTCCTTTAGCGTAACGCGGTAAAACCCTTAAGCCCGCTTCACGTAAACGCTGCACAAACTCTTGCTCACTACGCGCCGCTAACGCCTGGGCCCTAACAATCTCCTCCAGACGAGCCCTATCACTAAGGCGTTGGCCCGCTTCTTTAGACATACGCATATCAGCGGGGCTATCGCCTCTACTACCACGCTGGTGGTAGCGCGATTCAACTACTTTCAGGCCAAACTCTTTTTCAAGTTTTTTACAAGCCCGCTGGCTAACCTTCTTGTACTGCCACGGACTCCAAGTACTACCATCCTCACGCACCGTGTTAGCTGCGATATGGATATGATCGCCCCCGTTTTTACTTTTACCATGACGGACCGCTACCCACCTGCAAGGACTTTCAAGGCCGTCATCAAACCCCATTTCCTCCATGAAACGCTTAGCGATTTTCCCCCACTGCTCATCACTAAGCTCCCCCTCATCAGGGCCAAGTGAAAGCGAAGCATGAAACACATGATTAGGCACCGCGCTACGTGCAACCACACGCCCTTGACTAGGATCAAACTCGTCACGTCGACCACGAGGAACTGTGCCTGTCTCCATCATGAACTGGTCAAGATACTCAGCTATCTCCTCACCCTGAGCCCTACTTAAACTATCCCAGTTCCCCCAACGCCGCTCAATCACTGGTGAGGCCGCGACAATATGCGGGTTTGTGTGCTCGTTCGCGCGTCCAGGACCAACCAAGTAGGTCATCAACCCCTTAGTGTTAGCTCCCTGAACAACGTTAGGCATCAACTTAAACCCGCACCTTCACCAGCAACGCGTTAACTTCATCAACCAACTGGTTAACAGCCTCAACCACAACCCCAAAATCAGCCGGTACCTGACTAACCGTGTTGGCATGTTTAGCTACCTGGTTCAGGTTTGTAGCCATCCCCTCAAGCTTGCGTCGATACTCACGAAGCAACACAACACTTTCACGTAAAGACCCAGCATCAATCTCGCCACACTCAACCTGTCTAAAAGCACTATCAACCAAGACCCGACTCATCGAAATCCCCAAATTATCAGCGCGCATCCTCAACAACTGAGCCTGCTCAACAGACAAATAAACCGCTACACGCTCACGACGCTCACCATTAACCATCCGCGAACTACGACGCTGTTGAGTCAAACCAGACACCCCCAAGCCCAGCGCAGCGACCTAACAGGATCACACCTACGGTGTGCCCGGTAGACGAAGAAAGTCTACCGGCAAGCAAGATAATACCACTTAACGGGGTCATTAACTTCCAGCTTGCTACCCTTTCCCTCACCTTCACCTACCAAGTCACCACCCACAAACCAAAAATTGCCCTAACCGTGTTTGCGCGCAAAAAACACGGGCCCACAACGAAGCAACCTTCACTTAAAGGACACAACCGCATGAACACTAACCAGCCACTTCAAACACTGCTGGCAGCAAACACCTCTAAAACTGAGGCAGCCCAAAACCTTGGCGCTACCTACGACACTCTCACCAAAGCCCTAGACGAGTACAAAGACGCTTTCGCTACCGCAACCAAAACTGGTTGGGCTAAAAACGATCTGCTACGCGCTGGCTTTGCTGACCCAGCCAAACTACGCTTACCGCGCGAAAGAAAACCTCAACTAACGAAACTGAGGCGAACTAGAGATGCTGATCAAGGTACAGTTAACTGCTTCTGGCACTGCCACTATCACTAACGGTGACACTCTGACCCCTTTGCGGGCAATTACTTTAGAAGATGCACGCCACCAAGTCACTGACCACCTAACTAAACTTGCCCGCGAACAAGGTGGCCCGGTCATAACTCACCTAGTTGATCCCGACGGTGAATACAACCTGTGTTTTTCACCTGACGGTAACGTCACCATGGCCACAAGCGACCAAGTTGAAAACGCTCTAAACCCACCAAAACTACCTGAAGCTACCCCGGTAGTTTCTAGCCCGGAACCTGAGCCGCCAGTAGAGGAACCTGTACCTGAGCAGGTAGATCTTCCTGAAGTTATCGAACCTACAACAAAACCTGAACCTGAACGCTCGATGCCTGCGCCTTCACAAGAGCCCGAGCCCGAGCCCGCGCCTGAGCAGGTTCAAATTCAAACTTCACAGCCGGTTCAAACTCCCCCCTGTTTTTACTGCTCCACAACCACAAAACACGCCGCAACCATTAGCGGCCCAAAACTTACCGGCAGCTACACCAACCCCGATGCCTGTAGCCCCTGCTCAACCAGCACAGCCACAATATGCCCCCACGCCTGCACCAGTTTTGGATCAAACACCCCAGCTACCCGAACAAAACCAGCAGTTTTATCCTGACGCTACACAAAACCAACCACAGCCCACAGCTAACCCAGCCCCCAGCTCTTTCCTGACTCAAAGTGCTGCTAGTGGCCCTAAACCAACTGGTTGGCGCGCTGTTGCTGGCCGCTTAGGCCTCAAAGTCCAAGCCAGCCAAACCCAATCCCAACAATGGGCAGACGAACGCACCGTCTCCCAGCACTGGCCTGGCCCCCGCACAATCGCGGTACTCAACGGTAAAGGCGGGGCCGGTAAAACCCCCACCAGCATCCTCCTAGCAAGCTATTTCGCCCGTTTAGGCTCAGGATCGGTTGTAGCAGCAGACGGTAACGTCACACGCGGCACCCTAGGCTGGCGCACCGAACAAGGACCACACAACGCCACCATCTTGGATATGGTCCCCCAAACCGAAGCCTTAATGGACCCCTCAGCCCGTAACGGTGACGTGGCCGCTTACACCCATCACCAAACTATTGATCAATTTGATGTTCTACGCTCAAACCCGCTACTACTATCAACCGAGCAGAAACTAACCCCCGAAGAACTAGACGGTATTCAGCAGGTTTTAACCCGCTACTACCGCATGATTATTTGGGATACTGGTAACGATGAAGGCGACAGCCTCTGGCTACGCATCGTCAGCCACGCCGACCAAATCGTTATTGCCACAACCACCCGTACCGATCACGCAGAAGCAGGGCGCTTGCTTTTACAAGGCCTGTCCAGCCGCGACGAACGTAGCGCCACCCTGGCAGCTAACGCGGTCGTAGTTATCTCACAAGCAGACCGTGAAGAACCCCCGGCTACTTCACTAGTAGACGGTTTCGCTGGTATCGCCCGTGAAGTAGTCACTATCCCCTATGACCGCTCTATGCGTGAACAATGGCTACGCTCAGACAAACTAGCCCCCACCACCCGAGCAGCCTGGCTACACGCAGCCGCCGCAGTTGCACGCGGCCTATAAAATCACGAAACTATGGCCCCATAACATCAAAATGTTATGGGGCCATAGCTAACAAACCACAAAGAATAAAAAAACAAGAAACGTAGATGGCGGAAACCAATAGCATCATGGTGTCATGACCCCACAACACGATGACACTAAAACCACCCCCAAAACCAGCGGCCACCTGCAATAACACGTAAAGGTTTTATGAAATCATGACATCATGAAGTTAAGATATTCAGGGATTAAGAAACCATTATCGCCTAGTATCTTTGACAAGTTCGCCCAAGTTCACCCAGCCCTCCAATGGGGTGAGGTTAAAGGATGTGGCGACCACATTCCCGGCCACCGGCTTTGGTGACCCACGGCTTTTGATGCAACGACAAGCCTTGCTTGTTGTTGCGCCGATAGGGGGCTATCGCTAGCCCCCCAACAGCTAAAGGCTTGAGGGCGCTTAAACAAGCACACACGATTAGCACCCCCATGATCCCATGACGCCACTACACTATGACATCATGGGATCATGAGGCTTGTGTTTTGGTTGATATTTCAGTCAAAACACAAGCTACTATCTTGGTTTTATGACACCATAAAACCAAGATATAGTGATACTATGGTGTCATGATAAGTACTGTTTTAAGGAGGGCTTGTGATCATCTCGATCGTTAACACGAAGGGGGGTGTGGGCAAGACGACTACATCCATGATGCTTGCTAGGGCAGCGTTTAAAGCTGGCTATAGTGCGCGGGTATGGGACGCTGACCCGCAAGGTAGCGCCACTGGCTGGGCGTTAGCGGTACAGGATAACGGGGAAGATTTAGGGTTTGATGTTGTCACTGTTGCAGCGCCACAGCTTAAACGTCTAGCTAACGGTAAAAACGCCCCAGATGTGGATGTTTTAGTTATCGACACTCCTCCAGGCGGGGCTCAGACCGTGCAGCTGGCTATAGATAGTGCCGACCTAGTCATTATTCCGACACTACCTTCAGCGATGGATATGCAAAGAGTGTGGCCAACCCTCGAAGCGGCCTCGCATCGCAGGCGAGCGGTTTTAATTACCAGCGCTGAAGTACGCACAAACGCTCTAAGCGCAGTACGTGAAGTACTAGACGCTCAGGGTGAACCAGTTTTTACAACCATGATCCCTAAACGTCAGTCTATTCGCACTTTGTATGGTGGCGTACCTGATGAACTGTTTAACTACGACAAACTTTTTGAAGAAATCCTGGAGGTAACCCAATGACTAGTAAAGATATGCGCTCTCGCATGGCACCGCGAACCAAAGCGGCCCCACGGGTAGCCGAAACTTTCACAGAAGCTAACCAAGATACGGTTCAGACCTCAATTCGCTTAGCCGAAGACCTACACCAGCGGGCTCGTTTCTACGCGATTGAGCACAAGATTAGCCTCAACAAGCTAGTGATCGAAGGCCTGACTGCGCGCCTTAAACAAAAATAATCTGGCTTGTGTTTTGACTGAAATATCAACCAAAACACAAGCCTCATGATCCCATGATGTCATAGTGTAGTGGCGTCATGGGATCATGAGGGTGCTAATCGTGTGTGCTTGTTTAAGCGCCCTCAAGCCTTTAGCTGTTGGGGGGCTAGCGATAGCCCCCTATCGGCGCAACAACAAGCAAGGCTTGTCGTTGCATCAAAAGCCGTGGGTCACCAAAGCCGGTGGCCGGGAATGTGGTCGCCACATCCTTTAACCTCACCCCATTGGAGGGCTGGGTGAACTTGGGCGAACTTGTCAAAGATACTAGGCGATAATGGTTTCTTAATCCCTGAATATCTTAACTTCATGATGTCATGATTTCATAAAACCTTTACGTGTTATTGCAGGTGGCCGCTGGTTTTGGGGGTGGTTTTAGTGTCATCGTGTTGTGGGGTCATGACACCATGATGCTAGTTTGATGCGTGCTTTGTGGTTGCATCATTATCTTCCTTCGTCCATGAAGGGTTTGAGGTTTAGCCGGATTTGCGCGCAAGCGTAACTAGCTAGTGCGAGGTCTCAAGGAAGGCGCAGAAGCGCGTCTGAGAAGCCAGGGCGAGCGTCTGGCTAGCTCTTATGACCCGCAAGCCCCACAGAGGCCCTAACAGGCCCTACCCGACCAATTCCCTACGGTGGACTTCAACCGCCCCACAGCAGCGCCCAGGAGTAGCTATATGAGCTTAGTTGGTTACGCCAGAGTATCCACCCGCAAGCCCCACGATCCCTAGACAAGGGCTACACGCTAACCAAAACAGACGCGGCCGCAGCCGCTAACCAAACCAAACCACCAAATGCGTGGGGTTAGATTTTCTTCAGCGTGTCCAAAGTAGGTCAAGTGCCAAGTCAGATAATTCGGCGATTGAACGCCCTAGAGGGAAGCGGCCACGGCTTTGCGGATAAAGTCAGATCGGTTCTTAGTCCGGTCGTCTATGGCCTTGACCATCGACTTAGGAAACTTCACCGCAACGGTGATTAGTTGCTCATCACTAATAGCTGCCGGGCCGTGGTGGATACGGTCTAAACGACCTGCCCATGACTCTGATTCAAACTCGGCGCATAGCTGATCAATATCTGCGTCAGTGATCGTGGTGCCGTTAGCTAGCTTGTACTCACTCATCATCTTCTCCTTAACGCCTTATCGATCTCGGTGCGGACTTTCTTAGTAGGTGGGGTCATCGCGTGGAAGATAAGCCAGCTGCCATCAGCAAGCAATGAGCCAACAAGTTCAACCTCTCTACCCTCGGGAGTTAAACCGATACGCACTTCCAGCTCTCCAGGAATACGTACCGCCCCAACCAGATAATTCTCCCAAGCTGACTGCACCTGCACCGCGGTTAAACCATGCTTAAGAGCGTTCGGATGAACTACCACCACACCCCCTAACAATACCCATGATATTACCCATCATACTACCCTAAATCTTCCCCGTTATCCTGTACCGCTAACGCCCAGCCAGTGGCGCTACCTTGCGGGTCAGCGTCCCATACCCGCGCACTATAGCCAGCTTTAAACGCTGCCCTAGCAAGCATCATGGATGTAGTCGTCTTGCCCACACCCCCCTTCGTGTTAACGATCGAGATGATCACAAGCCCTCCTTAAAACAGTACTTATCATGACACCATAGTATCACTATATCTTGGTTTTATGGTGTCATAAAACCAAGATAGTAGCTTGTGTTTTGACTGAAATATCAACCAAAACACAAGCCTCATGATCCCATGATGTCATAGTGTAGTGGCGTCATGGGATCATGGGGGTGCTAATCGTGTGTGCTTGTTTAAGCGCCCTCAAGTTTAAGCGCCCTCAAGCCTTTTAA
>BNJU01002938.1_pt1 | contig 24216 bp, 28 predicted proteins | sample 8539281 | NCBI WGS metagenome assembly BNJU01 (sample SAMD00202456, study PRJDB9452) | human saliva metagenome | isolation source: human saliva | place: Japan
GTTCAAAAATGAGAGTGTAAATCATTAATATGAAGAATTCGAATCGTGTCTTTCATGATTTCTATTTTAGCACTTTTTGCTATAAAAAAAACTTGACAATCATTTTGCCAAGTTTTTTTGCATGTGAGACGATACTTCTTGCTATCCAATTTTTTTAATAACTGAAAGGTTAATGATTAATGATGATTTTTAGTATAGATAAGGACTACGAAACCTGCAACTCCTAAAACATCTATCATTGTAATGAACCAATGATGAGGGACACACAACTGATAGCAACCTGCTAGAATGAAACACACACAAATAAGAACGCTCGGATCATTTTGTTTCTTCAAATTTCTAACTAAACTCCGCAAAATGTAGCCATTCCAAGGCCGGCTCCTGACCATGCCCCAAATGCTCCACCTGAAACGGTCCCAACAATCGGAAATGTAACGGTTCCAACTGATGTTCCGGTCAAAAATCCAAGGCCAGCAGATCCAGCAGTCCCAGCTACACAACCAATCACACCCCCACCTTCTATAATAGAAAGATCTTCGGAATTAAGTGAATTAAAATTGTTAATGATTTGTGTTGGGATAGTAACAACCTCCTTTATAATATTTTTGTTTTAACCTTTTTCTCCAAAGCTATTATTTTTATTATAGGTCGTAAGTCAACAAAAAGAGGTATTTTTATACCCCTTTTTGTAATTTTCTATTTGCTTTTAAGCTTTACCGAGAATTAAAGCGTAGTTTCTCCTCATAGAACGAAATCGGTAAATATATTCTAGATATTTCACTTACTTCTTTATTTATTAACTTTATCAATAACTGCACAGATTCTTTTTGCCATCAAGTCTACCGGTTGTCTGATAGATGAAATCACTGGCTTTTTCATTTATCGTTCTTTTTCCGCCATCAAACCCAACTATTTGAATATTTTTCGGAATGCTGATTTTTTAGTAAATTTGATGCTTGTAATAAAAGATAACCATAGTCATCAGTACTAGTGAAGCATCCTATTTTTACCTTCTATTAGTCTGTTATAATTTGTCTTTAAAAAGGAAGAAATGTCTTTTTTGACATTCTCATAATCCTTGATACTTGCAACTTCTACAATTTCGTAAGGAACATGATTACGACTACAATAATCAATAAAACCACTTTTTCTTGATAACATAGCATCTGAGTATATATACTCTCACCGATATAAATCAAGTTTTCTGCTCCTTTTTCTATAAGTTTCTGTGCTGCTAACTTACCTCCTTCGTAATTATCGGCAGAAACCATAGAAAACCTTCCTGTAGGCTCTTTTTCGATTGAAACTAGAGGCATACCAGGTTTAACAAAGTCATTCATTTGAGAGTAGGATATGGAAATAATACCAGCTGCTTTCTGACTTTCTGCGAGATCTATATATTCTTTTTTCTTTATCAAAATCAGAATCAGATATACATAGAATCATTTTTATATCCAAAACTGTTAAGTTCGTTCTGTATATAATACGTGAGTTCAGAGAAGAAAGGTGACCAAACAGTAGGAATAATGAATACAACAAACTTTGATTCTTTTGAGCGAAGGTCTCTTGCAGAAGAATTTGGAACATAATTTAATTCTTTTATCGCTGTTTCAATTTTTTTGATTTCATTTGGTCTGATACATTCTTATTATTTAAATAATTTGAAACAGACCCTCTAGAAACCCCTGCTGCTTTAGCCACATCATTTATATTCATACCATATTACCGCTTGTTAATTATTTTTTTATTGAACATAGAATACTATTGCTTCATAAGGTCTTAGATACAATGTACTTCCGTTCTCATTTTGTTCAATATTACTATCGTAATTTGAAATCACTAATTCCCTATTGAAATCTTTCAGGTGATTAGAATATTATAGCATACTTTCTTGTCAGAAAACGAACCTAATACTAAGAGGGTATGGCCTTCATAGGTCCTCGTATAACTAAATATATCAGAGTCTTCAGGACTGATTTCTTTAAAGTCTCCTTCTCTTACAATTTTACTTTCTTTTCTATACTTGATTATATCTTTGTAGTAATCATGTATAGAGAATTCACTTTTTATATCGTTTTCTACATTGATTTCAGGGTAATTAGGGTTCAACTCTATCCAAGGTTTGGCATGGCTGAAACCTGAAAAATAGGTTGGTATCCCACTGCATTGGGGTTCTGGCATTATCCCTAGATTTATTATGGATATAACACATAATTTCTTCATTTGGTAAGCCCATATCAGAGAACTTACGATACATATTATGTGCCTCAATGTCCTTGTAGGAATCTATTGTATCAAATGAAACATTTGTCATTCCTATTTCATCACCTTGATAGATAAAGGGAGTTCCTTGTTGGAAATATAAAACAGTAGCAAGCATTGTAGCGGATTGTTTTTATATTTTTGGATTATCATTTCCAAAACGTGACACAAACCTTGGTTGATCGTGGTTATCCCAATACAATGAATTCCATCCAACACCATTTAATTTTTTTTGCCATAGAAACATTGTTTCTTTCAAATCACTCAATTTAAATTTCAAATCTGAATATCTACCAAATTTCCCATAATCTACATGCATATGGTCAAATTGGAAAACCATATTTAATTCCTTTCGCTCTGGTTGACAATAAAGCAATGCTTTATCAACAGGAGTTCGAGTTGCTTCACCTACTGTCATGACATCATATTTACTTAACACATTGTCATACATTTCTTGCAGGAATTCATGTACTCTTGGACCATTTGATGAACCGAAGTAGGGCTTCCGTAATCATTCTTATTCGCATTAGGATCATCAGGAAAATCTTGATTTTTCGAAATTAGACTAATTGAATCTAAACGGAAACCATCAACCCCTTTATTCAACCAGAATTCCATATTATCATATACTTCTTTTCGTAGGTCGGGATTTTCCCAATTCAAGTCAGGTTGTTCCACAGCAAATAAATGTAAGTAATACTGTTCTCTTTCGCCACAGTATTCCCACGCAGATCCACTACCGAATATTGATCCCCAGTTATTGGGAGCTGAACCATCTGGTTTTGGGTCTTTCCAAATGTAATAATCGCTGTATTTATTATTACGAGATTTTTTTGATTCTTTAAACCATTTATGTTCGACTGAAGAAGCACAAACTGCTAAGTCCATAATAATTTTAATTCCTGAATCATGAGCCTCTTTTTAATAAGTTATCAAAATCTTCCATAGATCCGTAACTTTCATGAATTTTTGTAATAATCAGAAATGTCATAGCCATTATCTACCATTGGTGATTCATAAATTGGATTTAACCAAATGACATTAATTCCTAAATCTTTAAGATAAAGGGATTTTTCTCACGAATACCATTAATATCCCCAATTCCGTCATTATTGGAATCCTTAAATGATTGAGGATATATTTGATAAACTACAGCGTTTTTTTCCACCATTCATTTTTATTCGTCATCGTCATCTACCTCTGCTTGAAATTCATTCATATAGACAATATTCTCCCTTGAAGAATTTACTAATTGATTAATCCGTTCTTTTGTAAGATAATCATTTGCTGATTCAAGAACTAAAGATAATGCTAGAGCCAAGTTGATTCCGGTTAAAATATGAGTATGTTCTCGTGAGATATACTTATATAGTTCTGATTAACAGATCCTGCAAGTAGGTCTGTTAGTACTATCAGTTCATCTTGATCATTTAGAGTAGAAAAAAACGAATTGATTTTTTCATCGATAGGCTTACCATCAATATAAGCGTTAATATAAGTTACATCAATTTCATCTCCTGCAAAAAACTGTAAGGCATTAGTAAAGCCTTCTGCCAAAGTACTGTGTGTCGCAATTAAAAATCGTCTTTTTCATTTTTAACTCATTTCTATAAAAAAAGAGAATCTGGTAATTCTCTTTGTGATTAAGCAGGTTGAATACCTAAAATACCAAAATAAGCACCAACTAGTGAAATAATGACTAGTAGAAGAATCACTTTAACTGGTGACCACCATTTCTTACTTAGTAGCCAATAAACGAGGCCTGTTAGTAACATTGGAAGTAAGGCCGGCATGATTTTATCAATTACTTCGGTTTGGAAAGGCAAGCTAACTTTTTCCTACCTTAAAGGTAAAAGGAATATAAATCTTGATTACAGTAGCAATCAATGTTCCTACCACCATCAACCCCATAACTGAGGCAGCATCAGTTAAAATATTAATTTTATCACCAAAAGTTGTTACAAGTTTAGTTCCAGATGTATAACCTAAATTTGATAGTGCCATCTTAACGAAATATAAAGCTACTGAAACAAGAATCCAAATAATTGCACCGATAGGATTCCCTTGTAAAGCCATATATCCTGAAATACCACCAATAATTGTAGGCCAGAGCACCCAAAATAACGAATCACCAACCCCTGACAATGGTCCCATTAAAGAGATTTTCAAGTTTTGAATGGCATCTTTAGCTTTAAGACCGTCTTGTTCCTCCATTGCAAGTGTAGCACCTAGAACCATATTACCCATTTGAGGAGTAATGTTAAAAGTACTTAAAATGATTATCCATTGCTTCAATATAGTCATCATCATTTGGATAAATTTTTTCCTCAAAGCCTTTGCCATTGCGAATGCAACTGAAGGAGCTTGTTGAGTTTCATAATTCCAACCTAAACCAGCAACAAAGGTCCAACGTCTAAACGCTGCTTTACGTTCTTTTTCGGTTAATTTGTTAACTGTACCTCTTTCAAATTTATCACTCATCGAAATCGTCTCCTTCTATACTGTCTACGAAACCATATGAAACATTCTCACTTTTTCTTGGTTTCATTTTGGAAAATGATATAAGCAAATGCAGCCCCCAGTAAAAGCAACACCCAATATAGGAAGTTTAAGGTATGCAGATAGTACAAAACCAATTAGTAAAAATGATAAATATTTTTCACTGGCATATAGTGTAATAGTAAACCTACACCAAGCACAGGCAACATATTACCAGCTACTTCGAGTCCTGTTGTAAACCAAGTTGGAATTAATTTTGTAACAAGATTTACAAGGGGTGCCCCGAAAATAATCACTGCAAAAACAGGGATTATGTATTTCAAGCTCCAAATAAGGATTGATAGAATGTAGACGCCTTGCATCTGAGAAAATTTCTTCTGGTGCAATAATCTTTGTTCCCAGTGAGCACAGAATGTATTTACATACTTGACAACAACATCCAATTGTAGTGTTAACATGCCGACAGGTAATCCGACTGCGACAGCTTCACCAGTACTTACCCCAGTTCTTGTTGCAATAAAAATTGAAACAATTGTTGCAACACCATATTCTGGAATTGAGGCTCCACCAAGGGCGGTAACACCAAGAGACATCAATTGTAGAGTACCACCGATGACTAGAGCTGTATTCCAATCTCCAGTGATTAATCCCATAACAAAAGCAGTACATACTGGCCAAGAGCCAATTAATTGAACTCCTGAACCATTATCCCAAGTCATATAACCTGCTAATAGAATAATCAATATATTTTGCAAAAATTTCTGGCATAACTGTCTCCTAATCTAATTTTTGAAAGTATTGTTTTTAGACTAATTTGTTCATCACTTGGACGATATTGGAACGATACATTTTTACCTCTGTTTGAGAGTTCTTTTCAGATCGCCAATTTCTTTGTCGTTCAATGAGATACGATTAGTAATTGGTTTCTATCACCTTCGGCGAAGAGGAAACCGACATTAACATCAGAAAATGCTACTCCAGCCTCTTCTAACTTTAATAACGTCTCAGGTTCTTTAACGATGACAAATACATCGTGGTTGTCATATTTCCCCACTTTAAAGTTATTGATAGCTGTTTCCGTTGATATAATCGACATTCCTGTTCCAGCAGGTTTACTCATACGCATACTACCTTTAACAACATCATCATTAGAAATTTCATCATCAATTACCATGAATCTTTTGGGTTTCAAACGAGTATTCCAGTCATTTACCGTAATACCATGAATTAATCGTTGGTCGATTCTTGTAAGTACAATAGCCATAAATTTTTCCTCCGTTGGAACGTTCCACTTTTTTGTTTACGCTTTCATTTTACCACTTTTTTGTTTGTCAATGAAATTTCAGTTCTATTTCTAAAATTTCTGAACTTGTCCCTAAATCATTGTCTATAATAAGATCTTATATTCCCATTTTCAGTACATAGAATAATTTCAAGCAAAAGTCAACGGATCCATAAAGGGTTTGGCCAATGTTCTGACACACTTGAAAGCTTATTTGATTAACACTCCGTAACTCTACTTGAGTGTCTACACATTATTATTGACAGTATCTTTTCCAGTCCGTAAGTCATCCTTAATTATATTGCGAGCATATACTGAGACTTGCCGCTGTGATAAAAACGTCTAAAAACTTTGTAATCATAAGCATTGGGAAGTTTTGAGACCTTAGGCTCAAAAGAAGAATTTATCTTCAAACTAAATAAGGTCTTTTGACTTTCCAAAAAGTTTGATAATAATCAAAAAAGCTGAAACACTTTGGTTTCAACCTCTTGAATTTTTAAATTAAAATTTGCTTTCAGCTAAAAGCCACGGCTTAGAAACTTTGCTTCTTAGCTTTACGTTCAGCACGTCCCTTCGCACGATTAGCTGCACGACGCTCACGTTTGCGTTTTTCGTCAACTTTCCACTGAATTTTCTTCTTGTAGCCAGGTTTGATTTTTTTCTTTTTCTTCTTAACCAAACCAATCATTTCCGTATCAAGTTTTTGATAGGCTTTTTCACGGTTGGCACGACGGTCACGGTCATAGGTATCTTGAAACTCGCCGTCCTTATAGACTTTCGGCTCAAAGGTAATCCCCATCTTTTCAAGCTCACGAATATCTGAGTCATCACTTGGTTGGTAGAGGGTGATGGCTGTTCCTGACAAGCCATTACGTCCAGTACGTCCTACACGATGAACAAAGAATGACAAATCTTGAGGATAGCGTCATTGATAACATGGCTAACCCCTTCAATATCAATTCCACGCGCTGCAAGGTCAGTCGCTACAATATACTCAAACTCAAGTTTCTTAACTTGATTCATGATACGTTTACGTTCACGTGGTGGAATACCGCCATGAATTTTCGCAACTTTAAGACCATTTGATACCAAATAACTATGTAAATCATCCGCACGTTCCTTAGTATTGACGAAAATCATTGCCAGATATGGTTGCATCCCCTTAAGCATCTCAAGAATTTGTTCATTCTTGTTGCGACCCTTGGTAGATACCAACCAGTTATCAATAGTATCCGCAATAACTGTTGAAGTTTTGATTTGTTCCATGACTGGATTGGTCAAATACTTCTTCAAGAATGGTTGCAATTTTTGAGGAATGGTTGCTGAGAAGACCAAAATTTGAACTTCCTTAGGAAGACTTGCCGCAATCTTATCCACAGTATCCAAGAATCCCATATCCATGGTCATGTCAGCCTCGTCAACAACAAAGGTATGGGCCTTGTGAATAGCCAAGTCCCTAGACTTAACTAGGTCATAAATACGACCTGGTGTCCCGATAACAATATGAGGTTGTGCCACCTTGAGTTTCTCAATCTGACGTTGCTTGTCTGTACCACCCACGTAATTAACAACACGGATTTCTGTAGCAGAGTGTTTGGCAATTTGTTTTGTCGCTTGGTAAATTTGTGTCGCCAATTCACGTGATGGTGCTGTAATAACAACCTGAACATCCCTGCTCTCTGGGTTAAGCTTCTCAAAAATTGGCAAGAGGAAGGTATGTGTCTTCCTGAACCTGTCTTTGATTCACCCACTAAATCACGACCAGAACGGACTACAGGAATCAATTTCTGTTGAACAGGTGTTGGCTCCTTAAATTTAATCTCGTCGAGAGCCTTTTTGAATATAGGCTTTTAAAATTAAAATCTTTAAATGACATGTTTACTTCTTCTTTTCTATCTAGTCTATCCCTATCATTATAACAGAAAAAGAGCATTTCTGCTCTTTTCATTTATTTCATAACGTTTCCAAGAACCATCCAAAGGGTAATGGCACTTGCAAGTGCCCCAACTGTCCAAAGGAAAGCATCAACCTTCCACTCTGACCATTTGTCACCCTTACCTGAAAGACCTCCCAACTCGAGGTGATGGTGGAATGGTGTCATACGGAAAATACGACGACCTTCACCATACTTACGCTTAGTATATTTGAAATAGCTGACCTGTAGCATGACAGAAGCTGTCTCAAAGACATAAACCACACCAATCAAGAGTAGGGTCCACTCTACACGTAGGGCAATAGAGATAACCGCAAGCATAGCTCCAAGTGACAAGGAACCAACATCTCCCATAAAGACCTTGGCTGGCTTATGGTTAAAGACGAAAAAGCCAAGAAGAGCCCCAATCATAGTGATAATGATAGTCAAGATAGCGAACTCACCCTTGATAAAAGCGATAATCCCATAGGCAATCAAGCTGATAACCACAGAGATAGAAGCTAAACCATCAATACCATCTGTCAAGTTGACCGCATTTGAGAAACCAACGATCCAGAAAAGGACAAAGAGAACATAGAAGACACCAAGATGAATCGTCAATCCTCCAATAGATAGGCTATTTGTCCCACTAGGAAGTACATGGATGAAATAGAAAAGCAAACCTGCAATAATCTGCAAAGCCATCTTTTGCCAAGGTTTAAGACCCTCATTGATTTGATGGAAAATCTTAAGGAAATCATCAAGGAAGCCGATAATACCATAAATCAAAATTACAAAGAGAATCCCTGCTGTAGCACCATAAACTTGGTGCCCCTCAGTAAAGACGCGGAAGTTGAAAATCAAACTAACCAAGATGGCAACCACTAGGAAGACTGTCCCTCCCATAGTTGGTGTACCAGCCTTAGCCAGATGTTGCTTCACATCTTCATGCATCTGTTGGCCACCGATTTTTTTGATTTTGTAGTAAGTAATAAAGTGAGGCATGGAGAGCACCGTCAACACAAAGGCGGCCACGCCTGCTATCAGACTCATAGTCATCTTAGTCTCCTAAAGTAATGGTAATCTTTTTGGTTTTAGACAGGGCTTTCCCTGCCGTAACACTTTGTTTGGTCACAGTCCCTGACTTGCCACCTTTGTAAGTAATTTTAATGCCTTTCCATTTGGCAAATGTTTCAACATTCTTCTTAGTCCAACCATACATGTCTGGAAGTTCTGTGAAGTCATTAGTCATGATTAGGATCTGCTCATTAGCTTTAATATCAGCTTTTGCATCTACAGAAACCTTTCAATCTTATTGCCAACACCCAGAACAATCGGATGAATTAGGTTTTGGCGAAGAGTATTAGCTGTCTCTCCTGGTGTCTTACCAATGATATCACCAGTTTGATAGCTAGTCTCTTCAGTCTTTCCACTCCCATCAGAAACAGAAGCATCCAAAGTAGCACCCATGGACATGGCTTCTTCTAAAACAGGGTTCACCACAGTCGCAAAGAAATTATTATCCCAGGTCTGAGGCTCTTGAACGGTCACATATATGATGTATTCTGGATCATCAGAAGGAACCATGGCTACAACTGAGTTGAGAGTCTCGTTGGTCCCAACTTTATAGGTTCCTGTCTTTTCATCGGCCACTTGGGCTGTTCCTGACTTAACCGCAACATCATAGTTACCAACCTGAATGATTGGTGAACCTTCAGACTTATTGTACAGGGTACCAAACTCTGGATCTGTACCAACAGAAATCATATAATTACGGGTTTCAGAAGCAGACTGCTTAGAAACAGGTTTACCAATAACTTCTTTCTTGGCTGTACGAACAGTACCTTGATTAGTATCGGCAACTTGTTTAATAAATTGAGGCTCTAACATAATACCATTGTTAGAGATTGCGGTAAAGGCTCGGAGCATTTGGACTTGAGTTACTGAAATCCCTTGTCCAAAAGATGATTGGGCAATATTAACTGAGTTTCGAGAGACAATCCCTGAAGACTCACCAACCATCCCAAAGCGGGTTGGAAGTCCAAATTTGTATAGCGATAGGTAGTTAGACCAGACTTTGTCTCCCATGTCTTGTTCCAGCATGGTCATACCAACGTTACTTGAATATGAAATCCTTGTGCAAATGACATCGTTCGACCTGTTGAAATACCTTCATTGATTGACCAATCATTGATTTCAACATCATCAACCTTAATACCATTAGCGTTACTGTAGGTTGCATTCGGGTTGAAACTTCCATTATTGATAGCTGCTGACAAGAGCATCACTTTCATGGTTGACCCTGGCTCATACTGAGCTTCATAGAGGCGGTTGACCCAGTCGTAACCTTTTTTAGTCTGTCCTTCTAGCGTATCCGAGTTATAGGTTGGACGTTGTGTCGTTGCAAGGATTTCACCTGTTTTCGCATTGACAACTGTTGCTGAAGCATTTACACCTTTGGTCTGCTCCATAAACGTATCCATCTGCGTCTCTAGGAAGGTCTGAAGGGGTGCCGACAAGGTCGTATAGATATTCTTACCATCGATAGCTTCTTTGGTAATCGTTTCCGTACCAAGAAGGGTATTACCGTCCTTGTCCTTCTCGTAGATAGCTTCGCCATCTTTACCTGTCAAAAGGCTATTCAGCGAACGCTCTAAACCTGTTTGACCGACCAATGAATACGAACCGTCTTTTTTATTTTCAACAGCTTCGGCACGGCCAAGAAACTCTGAAGCAAAGGTTCCATTAGGATACATACGGGAGGTTGTCGCTTCAAATGCCATCCCCTTAATACCTGCATCCTTAAAAGTCTTTTCCAGGTCCTCTTTGACAGAGTAGGTGATTCCTTTTCCTTTTAGTCCAAAGGATACTTGATAGGCACCCTTGGTACGCAATTGAGCCAAAGCATCACTCTTTTCAATCCCTAGCTTGTCTTTCAAAATATCGGCAACCTTATCAAACTGACTATCTTGGACATAGAGTTTTTCCCGAGTTGCTGACACATAGCTGGTTGACACAATAGCATAAATGGAATAACTGGTTGAATCCTCAGCCAAAACATTCCCATTTCGGTCATAAATCGTCCCACGCTTGGCCGCCACTGTGGTTTTTCGTATTATAAGACTTAGCAGCCTGTGTTGACAAATCAACACCAAACTTACTATCGGTCCCAATAATTACCACAAAGTTGATAATAAAAACAAAAAAGATAAAAATGCTGAGAACCATCAGGTTCTGACCAACATGCTGTCGGTTTTGGGCTGGCTTTTTCCTATCCCTTACGACATAGTTTAGAAATAAATGTTTAAGTTTTTTAAGTCTGTTCATTGGCTATTTCACACTCTTAATACTATCGTTATTAATAGACAGTCCTGCCTTAGTGGCAATCTCTTTGATACGATCAGAGTTAGTTAACTCATTTACTGCCTGCTTAGCATTGTTAAGCTCTGTCTTTTCGTCACTAATCTTGCGATTAAGGTCTGTGATTTGTTGCTTGATAGCCTGATTACGCCCTTGTAAAAATACAACTGCGATACTCATCACAATAGCTGTCAAAACAATTGCCGAATAGAAGGCCTTTTTCCATACGTGTCATAAAACGAATATGGTTTCTAATGGCCCTATTAACAATCTGACGTTCCTGATTTTCCATAGTTACTTCCTGATTTTTTTAGCCACACGCAACTTAGCAGAGTGCGAGCGGTTATTGGCTTCTAATTCTTCCTGACTAGGTAGGATAGGCTTGCGATTAACCAGAGCTACCTTCGGTTGTAAGTCTTCGGGAATAAAAGGTAAGCCTTTAGGTACATCTACCGTGCTAGCTTCCTTGAAAAGTTGCTTAGTCAACCGGTCTTCCAAAGAATGGAAGGTAATCACCGAAATGCGACCATCCACAGCTAGGAGATCCAAAGCCTCCTGAATAGATTCATCCGCAGCACCAAGTTCATCGTTCACTTCGATTCGAATAGCTTGGAAATTTGCTTGGCTGGATGGCCCTTCTTCTTTAATTCCTTAGCAGGCTTAGCTGATTTAATGATTTCTGCCAGTTCCGTCGTCGTCTCGATAGGTTTTACCTGACGCGCTTGCTCAATCTTACGTGCAATTTGTTTAGAGAACTTGTCTTCACCATACTTGAAGAAAATACGCACCAAATCGTTGTAAGGATAAGTATTGACCACATCATAAGCAGTCAAGCTCGCCTCCTCATTCATACGCATATCCAGCTTGGCATCCTGTTTGTAGGAAAAACCACGCTCACGCTCATCCAACTGTGGGCTAGACACACCCAAGTCATAGAGAATGCCATCAATTTCAAACACTCCCAGAGCTTCAAGGTTAGATCTGAGGTTACGGAAATTATCCTTAATGAAAGTTACCATTCCCTTATCAATATAGTCCTTGAGACGCACTTGAGCATTATCAATAGCCTTTTGGTCTTGATCAAAGCAATACAAATGTCCCTTTTCAGATAATTGTGACAAAAGATAAGACGAATGTCCTGCGCCACCCAAAGTCGCATCAACATAGATGCCATCGGGCTTGATATCAAGCATATCAACAGTTTCGTGTAAAAGAACGGTTACATGGTGAAATTCATTAGTCATAACTTCTATTATAGCACAAGAATGGAGAAATTGTCTCGTTCTGTAAGTTAACAGGATAGTAAAAAAGCCAGACCTGTGGCCTGGCTTGATGATTGATAGATCGGTTCTCGAAAATCAGTCAACTCTGTAAAAATAACTTTCCTCAGATGGCATCCCATTCGTTGCTAAGATACGGTCCTTACTATTATCCCCCGCATCACTTCCATCGCTAACTCCTTTAGTACAAAGCGCAATTGGGGCATTCCCTACTGGGCTAGAATACACATAAGTTAGGGTATATATTACTGACACATATTGATTGGATGGGACTTTGTCAATAGGGTAAGTAGAACCCCAGAGATTCAACTGTCCATCCGAAGTAATGGTGATAGTCTGTCCATTTGAAGATTTCCATGTTCCTACAGCTGATTTATAGTTGCCATTTTTGAGTTCATCAGGCTTGAGAGCTGTTGAACTTGTTTGAGTTTGTGACGCTGCGCTAGATTCAGTAGAGGCACTGCTCAGGTCCTTCCAACCCCAATTAGAGAGATCAACCTCATCTGCACCAGAATCACTGTCATCTTTTACAAGAGACTGGCCATCACTACTAAAGTGGTAACCTGAACCACCGCCTGCTGTTGCACCGGCACTACCATAGTAGCTAAAGGTGTTATCCATGAGGTAGGCCAATGTCATACGCTCACCCAACATGCCCAGTTGTGGACCTTCTGTCAGACGAATAACCTGACCACTATCCTTAGAGATAGTGTAAATATCCGTAATCACATGTTCTTTAAAGAGTTTACCTGGTTTAAAAGCAAACACCAACTCGTCAACCCCATTACCATCCAAATCACGGTAAGTATAGACCGTTGAAGCAGGACTGATTTGAGAATTAGCATAGGTCACCACCAAAGGATTAATTGAAGCGTCAGTTTGATTGTCAGCTACAGCTGTTTGATACTTGCTGATGATATCATCATAAGCAGAGGTATCTACTTTTTTCTCTCCACTTGAGCTATCACTACTGTCTGATTGGGACTGCTCTACTGATGAGGAAGAATTGGTAGATGATAAATGATTAGACTGATTTGAACAAGCAGCCAATAGGGCTAGGCTAGATAAGCCAGTTACTAATAACAATAATTTCTTTTTCAGGATAATCTTTATATCTTTCTATTCGGTTACAGTAGAGCTAATATCTGAGCTATAGGCAGGGTCTGTGTTTGAGGTCTCATCATTCGACTCGGTATCAGTTGTTTGGTGAGCATAATTATACTGTGGCACTTGGTAAGTCCCTTGGACTGAGGAAGGAGCCGGTGTCACAGTAGTCGTTGTGCCCGCCTGTGCCTGGCTAGCTGCTACTGGTGCAGTACTAGAGCTTGATGACTCGCTAGACGTTGATGCCGACGATGACGAGGTAGAACTTGATGATTTAGAGGGTGCCTTAGCTTTTGATGATGACTGTTTGGTGCTGACCCTCATCCCTACCTCAGCATGATGGTGAGTAGGACGTAAAAAGACGATTGCCAAAGCCAAAAGGATAGCTGGTAGGATAAATGCTAAAATAAGGTAACGTTTTTCTTTTAAGTGACGAAATAGTTTCATAGAGTATTCACATTTCAATTATATTTTAGTGTTGATTAGTCTCAGATAAGATTATATCAGAAATATTAAAATGTGCAACATTGACATAAAGCTTTTTGACATCAGAAAAACCAACTCTTTGAGTTGGTTGATTGTCGTTATTGTTGTGGGTTATTGAAGTTGTTGAATGGAAACTCTACTTTAGTTGGCTTACATAACAAAAACAAGTAAAATGATCCAACCTACAAACGGAATAAAAAAATAGTAAAAAAATATAAGGCCACGTATAACCAGCATCACGCAAACGACGGGCTTGGATTGCAGTAAATGGTAATACAACAGCAAGACCATATATTAACATAGCTAATATCAGTAAGATTGCAATAGTACCTAGTGGACCAGCCACACTACCATCATTAGCACCTATAAATATACCTGCTAAAATCCCTACAGCGAAAATGACTAAAATATTTGCTAACACCGCAAACCAATAATCTGAACGTGTTGAACGTCCCGTGAAATCAACATAGCCCATCCAATATTTTTTATAAGCTTTAAACATCACCAAAGCTCCTCATGGAGCTTGATGGGTTATTCTCTAATTTGACCTTGGCCGTTGATATAGAACTTAGTTGAGGTTAGGGCCTCAAGTCCCATTGGGCCACGGGCGTGCATTTTTTGGGTTGAGATTCCGATTTCAGCACCTAGTCCAAAGACGAAGCCATCGGTGAAGCGGGTTGAGGCATTAACATAGACCGCTGCAGCGTCTACGTCATCTTGGAATTGCTCCGAGCGACTGATATCCTGAGTTACTATAGCCTCTGAATGCGATGTCGTGTAAGTATTAATCCAATCAATAGCCTCATCAAGGCTATCTACTACTTTAACAGACATGATATAGTCAAGAAACTCTGTCGCAAAATCCTCTGGTGAAGCGGGTACAGCTTTTTCCATAAGTTTCAATGCCCTTTCATCCGCACGGAACTCAACAGACTGAATTTTTGAAATAGCTTTTTCCAAGTTAGGTAAGAATTCTTCTGCAATATCAGCATGAACGACGAGAGATTCTGCAGCGTTACACACACTTGGTCGTTGGGTTTTGGCATTAATGACAATCTGTGTCGCCATATCTAAGTTAGCATATTTATCCACATAAATATGACAGTTACCAACACCCGTTTCGATGACTGGAACCTTGGCTTTTTCTTTAACCGTCTGGATGAGACGGGCTCCACCACGAGGGATGAGCAAATCAACATACTTGGTCGCCGCCATGAGTTCCTCGGCTACCTCATGAGAGGTATCTTCAATCAGTTGAACAGCATCTGCTGTGATACCCGCATTTTCTAAAGCTTTACGAGCTACCGTAACCAAGGCCTTATTAGAATTGATAGCATCACGTCCTCCACGAAGAATAATGGCATTATTAGTCTTAAAGGCAAGGCTAAAAGCATCGATTGAAACATTAGGACGACTCTCAAAAATCATAGCGATAACACCCATGGGAACACGCTTTTGAACGATTTTGAGCCCATCCAGATTCGTATAGCCACGAACTACTTGGCCGATGGGATCTTGGAGATCTGCGACCTGACGGACACCCTCAGCAATTCCTGCGATACGGTCTTCCGTTAAGAGCAAGCGGTCTTGCATAATCTCTGAAATACCATTTTCCTTGGCATTGGCCATATCCTTAGCATTTTCAGTGATAATATAGGCACTCTCAGCTACTAGAGCTTTAGCTACCTGATTTAAAAGGTCGTTTTTAGCTGCTGTTGACAATTTAGCAATCTGATGACCTGCCACCTTGGCCTGCTGGCCCAATGTATCAATATATGTCATATTAGTCCTCCTGCTTAAAGAGTGTACCGATTTTGGCTCCTTCTAGGACACGAAGAATGTCACGTGGATTTTCACCATTCATTAAAACCATTTGGCTTTGGTTTTCAAAAACCATCTGGGCTGACTTAATTTTACTCATCATACCACCCGTACCAAATTTACTACCAGCACCACCAGCTGAGGCTAGAATTTCCTCGGTAATCTCTGGTACATAGCTACGAAGGGTTGCATCCTCATAGACATTTGGGTTCTTATCAAAGAGCCCATCAATATCAGACAACATGATAAGTAAGTCCGCACCAACAACCTTAGCTACGATAGCTGACAAGCGGTCATTGTCTCCAAACTTAGTTGCATGATCCATTTCATCTACGCTGACAGCATCATTTTCATTAACAACTGGAACAACTCCAAGCTCAAAGAGACTTTCAAAGGCATTGATGGCGTTGGCCAAACTCTCGGGATACTCGACCACATCACGAGTCAAAAGAAGCTGAGACACCTTGGTTTGGTAATGTGAAAAGACCTGAGAGTAAAGGCTCATCATGGCCACCTGCCCTACACTTGAGACAGCCTGTTGCTTACCAACCTCTGCTGGGCGCTTCTCAAGATCTAGAACATTAAGACCAAATCCCATAGCCCCAGAGGATACGAGGACAACCTCAATCCCTTTATTATGTAAGCTAGAAATAACAAAAGCTAGCTGATCTATTTTTTCAAGATTAATTTTCCCTGATGGCAAAACCAGAGAGCTGGTCCCGATTTTGATAACTAGGCGTTTTACTGAGTCAAAATTTCGTTTCATGTTTATGATTATACACTAAATTCTTGTATTTTAACATATATAATGCATAACTTTAAATAACCAACATTATCATCAAAAAAAGAATCCCTCCAATCGGAGAGACTCTTTAAACAGTTTGTTCTAGGCAAAAAACATGGCTCTAATACGTTTCCAACGTCTGCGATCAACAAAGAGATAAACGATTAGGGCAACTACAGCTATAAGCCCAGATACTATAGCATTGACTACTAGGGCAATCCAGAACTTACTTACAAAGAAGACCACACCGCCCAGCAAGGCTGCAATAAAAATGGTAAGGACAAAGATACCCATATAAAGCCACTGGCCGCCACCTCGGTTGAAGAGCTGTGTAACTTCTTGCCAATTCACTTCCAACAATTTAAGGTCACGTTCAAAGAAATAGCCACCTGCAAGATAGGTTGTCACAAGAAAACCAATGATGAAACTCAGTACTAAAACCGGATGGAGATGTGCAAGGAATATTAAACCAAGCCCTCCTAATAAGAGGGAAACACTGACTTGCAAGCCATAGAAAATCCAAAACTTTTGACGAAGATAGTCACCCGTATTGATTGGCAAGCTACGAATAAAGTCAAGTTTGTTCCCTCTAAGGAAGTTGCCACACCAAGAAAACTTGTTGGTTGCGCTGAAAAGAAACCAAAGGCAATTCCGACTAAAAGCATGAGCCCGAAATAGTCTGGACCTAAATCTTTCAAAAAGAACGCACCTCCACCCAGCATGATCATATATAATACTGGTACCACATAGGTATTGATAATGAGGGTTGAATTCCCCCAAAGTAGATAAATGATGGCGAACCAAGACCTGTCTTTGGCTTCGAGTAACAGCTTTGGCCTGAGGCTTTCTAGCCTTCTGGTTATAAATGGCTTCGTGGAAATAACGAGGCATTCTGACTTTATAAAACCAATATCCCAAGATAAGCACTAAGATAAGAGGAAGATAGAAATTTAGCAGAGCCTCTGGAGATAGAGGTGCAGCTACGACATCATAGTAACCTCTTAGATAAGGCAACAAGGGAAAATTGACATGCCCAGCACCCTTAATATAACCATTAAGAAAACCAACCATCATGATAGGCAACATAATCAATATGGTCGACAGAGTCATCAGGATACTCGAATAGAGCTTTTGACGAGAACTACGAACAATCATGGTCCCAATGCTATTAGCGAGAACTACTGACAGAACGAGATTGACAAAAAGACAAAGGATAAAGGCAAATAGACCTACAGGTATCCCAAGCGGCCCAATAAATTGCCAGTAAGCTAGAATCAGAAGACTAAGGATAGGTACCATGAAGCTCATACCAACCATAAAACCTGACAAGGTCTTGGCAAGGAAAACTTCTGATGGTTTCAAGGGGAGAGGTAGATAAACCTTGCTATCTTTACTGTCATAAAAGGTACTATAGAGAGCCGTGAAGGTCTGGAGAAGTCCCATAACTGAAAATGTCAAGAGATATAGGGTTAGAACACCAGGGTTAGCCTTATAATCAATACCTACAAAAAGATAGCTATAGATAATCGTAAAAATAATTAAAATTAAGAGTTGCTGCCTAAGCATGGCATTAACGATGGAGAAATTGGCTTTTTTCTTTTTCTCCTGACGTTTCTGTAGGCTTGTAACTGCTTGAGGATTCGCATAGAGGAGATTAATTTTAAAAAGCTCCCAAACATGGTTCCAGTTCATGACTATACCTCCTCAATCTTACGTCCAGCCATTTCCAGATAAATGGTTTCCAAATCCTTGTCAGGGTACTGGTGCTTAAGCTCAGCTATAGACCCTTGGAAGATGAGTTTTCCTTTCTTCAAAATACCGATACGATCACAGAGCTGCTCAGCTACACTTAAAACGTGGGTTGAGAAGAGCACACTATTGCCCTCCTTAGCATGGTTACGCATGGCTTCTTTCAAATCATAAGACGCCTGGGGATCCAAACCGGTCAGAGGCTCATCCAAAACCCAAATCTGTGGATTAACCAAAAGGGCACCGATAACAACAACCTTCTGACGCATACCGTGAGAGAAGGATGAAATGAGGTTATAGCGATTTTCAGTCAAGTCAAAGGTAGACATGAGATCAGTCAAACGTTCCTCGACTTGACTAGCTTCCAAATCATAGATACGTGTCAAGAAGTACCAATAGTCATTGGCAGTCAAATTTAGAAATAAGTCCGGCGAATCTGGCACATATGCTATTTTCTTCTTAATAGCATCACGATGCAGGCTGAGGGCCATATCATCCACGTAAACTTCTCCGTAACTGGCTTCAATAATAGACGTCAAAATGGAAATGGTAGTGGTTTTACCAGCTCCATTGTGACCAATCAAACCAAAGATTTCACCATCTCGAATCTCGAGATTAAGATTTGAGAGAGCATCCTTATTTTTCATAACGTTTCGTTACATGTTCAAATCGAATCATTTTTGTATCCTTTCTTTAGGGTTTTTTTAACGTAAGTCTTATTTTTACATTAGGATATAAATTAGATTTATTCTTTTTGTTTTTTTATGAACAACACTCTAAGAATACTGACAATAAATTTAGATAAGGCTATTTCGTTACCTTCTCATTTATTGTATCATTTTAAAGGTACAATTTCAAGAAAGCGTTTGTAAATATGAGACAATTTTGCATTCAGCCTTTGATAATGCTAAACTTATAGTATTTAAAACAAGTAGGAGGCAAATCACTGGTGCCAACTGGAATTATCATCAACTCACTATCAATTATCCTAGGAGGAATCGCTGGAGGTCTCTTTGGCGACTATCTTAGAGAAGATTTCAAGGAGAACCTTAATCTCATCTTCGGGCTAGCCTCTATGGTTATGGGGATTAGTGCTATTATGAATATGGTTAATATGCCTGCGGTTATCTTCGCGGTGGTTATCGGCACTATCATCGGCCTCTTGTTGAAGTTTGGAAACCTCATCAACAAGGGAGCTGGACTTATGGAAAAAGGCTTGTCCAAGATTACGCCAAGCAAGGAAACCGGACTGGCTCACGATGAGTTCTATGCACAGCTTCTGACAGTTATCGTCCTCTTTTGTGCGAGTGGGACAGGAATTTACGGGAGTCTTGAGTCTGGAATGACTGGTGATGCTTCTATCTTAATTTCCAAGTCCATCCTAGATTTCTTTACAGCCATGATTTTCTCTTGTAGTCTGGGCTACATCGTTTCCATGATTGCCATTCCACAATTTATCGTTTTTTTCCTTCTCTTCTTGAGCGCTGGTTTCATTCTTCCTCTAACAACAAAAGCCATGATTGGTGACTTTAAGGCTTGCGGGGGCTTCCTCATGATTGCGACGGGATTTCGTATTATGAAACTTCGTCAATTCCCAACTGCAGATATGATTCCAGCCATGATTCTGGTTATGCCTATTTCCTGGGCCTGGGTAAATTGGGTGGTGCCTTTTTCTTGGATAAAATTACTATTGAAATAACGAAATACCGTCAGTGCTTAACTCCTGGCGGTATTTTTATCTGTTGGGAAATTGGGGTAAAAAGTCATTTTGAAGAGAAGTACTCTATTGATTTTTTTGCAGGTTGGGACAATTATAGTTTTTATAATCTCTTTGTGTATATTTTTTTAATTTTTTTCCTATTTTTTTCTTTGGTATCAGCCATTAAATCATTTTTTTGTCGTTGGTCTTGGCATAACAAGTCCCTCCTATTTCACTGAATATCTTAATATAGTTTTTTGTTTTTCTTCTGATGTCCTGTTTTTTTATTACTTAGGTATATTTCTTTATGAAAATCACCTATTCTTGTAAGATCAAATTTTTCTTGCAAATTCATTCATCAGTTCAAATGACTTTTGGCTCATCATCATAACTTCCAACATGTAAAATATGGATAGATTTTTCCTCTTCTATTTCTCTAAAACTTATCTCATCATACAATACGTTGGGCTTTTTTTCTTTTTACATTCTCAAGTGCCTTTTTTGAATATCTCTTGTGTAATAAAAATCAGGTTGTTTAATCATCAATGTGTATTCCAGTTTATTTTTTTATCAAGCTCTTCTCCATTTGCTTTTTTTCCAAAAAGCCTTCTAATGGATATACCGTAAAATCTGTAATCTCGTTATCAGTTTTATTTTTTTCATTGCATTTTTTAAACAACATTTTAATGGCATAGGCAAGAGAATATAATGCGGATATTCTATCTGAGAAATCCACTTCATTCGGATTTCCTTTACCTTTTAGCAAAATAAATTTTTTGCTTTGGCACTTCTACAATGATAGGTGTTTGCTTTTACACCATAAAGATTTTTTTCTTGTTTTTCTCCATTCATATTTCATTATCCAGTTCTCCCTTTACATTTGGTTAATTTTTATTATACAGGAAGATACTTGACACCATTTGTCAAGTTATATTTTTTTCTGCCATTTTATTTATCATTTCTTTAATCTGCCTCCGTATCTCTTTTCGGCTCTAATACTTCTGCTCCATCTCCGAAAGAAAAAAATATAGTTGTATAGGTTGTGATTATTTGGGATTTGTATTTCGGTATATAAATTTCCGTCATTATCTTCTGTGATTTCTCCATTTAACTCATCATATACTCGAAATGCAACCTTACGATTAAACTTGACTTTTATATTCACTGTATTTTTCATGTGGCATTTCTTTTTTTGAGTAATATATCTTCAAAGCTGTCATCAAACTTTTCAGTATGGATGTCTAAATTCTTTATCCTGGACAATTTGAAATATCTAAAATCATTTCTGAGTAAACACAAAGCATATAGATACCAGTCCTGACTCTTGAAAAAGTAATCTCACAGGTTTAACACTTCTACTTGTTTCTTCTTCATTACTGCTAAAATATGTGAATGAAATAATGTTTTTACTTAAAATTGCAGATTTGATATCATCAAAAGTTTTTTTCATACAGCTTATTGTTTTGCCAATTATTAAAATCAACTTCTATCCAACTGGTATTCTTCATTTTTAAAGAGTGCAGAAAGTTTTTGTCAAAAAGCTCATTTTTCAGATTGTTTTTGTTGTATTATCCAAGCCTTGAAGAGCTGACATAATTTGCTGTTTCTCATTCTCAGACAGTAGTGATTTACTAAGAACAAAATCTTCAGCAATCTCTATTCCGCCTCCCTTTCCTTGCAACGCATAAATGGGAATACCGGCACTGCTGATAGAGTCAATATCTCTATAAATTGTTCTGACCGATACCTCAAATTTATCTGCAAGCTCATTTGCTGTAACTTTTCCCTTTTCTAAAAATATAATATAGTATCTTAAATAATCTATTATCTTTCATCGTGTTAATATCTCCTACAGTTATTTTTACCACAATAACTTGACATTTATTGTCATATTATGAAATGTTTTTCCCAAATCATGATAATACTACTTAAACCTGCAAGTTCATCGTGGCTATATTTTTCATATAGCTTCCCCCAGATACTCGGACATAGCGATGAACTGATGTTTTGTTCATTTCCCCCTGCAACTGTAAATGCTTTTTTCTTTTGAATTGTGATGTTCGTACTTCTTCCTCCTCTTACACTCGGTGCCAATTGCACCCGGGAAACTAATTTGAACGGTTTTCCCATTTCTTACCTCAGAAGGAGTAGAACCATGAAAAATTCTTAAATGCAGTCTCAAATGAATCCGATGACTCATATCCAAATTTGAATGCAACATCAATAATCTTTTCATCCATATCTCTTAAAATAACAGCTGCTTCTTAAACATTCTAAGAGTGTTGTTTCAGTTAGAATAGAAAACAAACGACCGAACATAGAATAAGTATATCCTGATAACTCGAGATACTTTCTTTTCATCAATTCTATTTTACTAGAAAAATCTTATGAGTTTTTATTGCTCACTTATATTGTATATTCAAGACACAAAAACCACTCTTTCACGGCTCTATAATTTCTGTAGTGGGTAAAAACCACTGTAGAGATTATGGAGCTTTTTGAGTGTACACAAAAAGTCCCATAAGAACTATAATGAAAAGCGACAAAACCATCATTAGGAAGAACTTATGAGACTTATTAAGAATACCACAGAATTAATCGGAATTAAAGACCAAAATATCATTATTTCACTTGTTTTTTTGAAACTGACACTCATATAGAGATTCAAGCAAAAACTCGATTACCCTGCACCATCATGTCCTCACTGCCATGGAAAGATGATCAAATATGACTTTCAAAAAAACTCTAAAATCCCTCTTCTCGAGCAAGCTGGAACTCCAACTCTACTACGTCTGAAAAAACGTCGTTTCCAGTGTAAAAGTTGTAGGAGAGTAACGGTGGCTGAGACATCTATCGTTGAGAAAAACTGCCAAATCTCTAATCTGGTCCGACAAAAGGTTACACAACTCCTAACTGAGAAGGTGTCATTAACTGATATTGCCAGAAGACTTCGTGTGTCGACGTCCACTGTCTATCGTAAGCTTGACCAGTTCACTTTCAAGAAACATTATGACAAACTTCCAGCTGTTATGTCCTGGGATGAGTTTGGGTTCAAGAAAGGGAAATTGGCTTTTGTGGCGCAGAATTATGAGACAAACGAACTCATAACCATCCTTGATAATCGCCGCCAAACCACTATACGAAACTACTTTTTAAAGTATCCATTAAAAGCTCGCCAACAGGTGCAGTTTATCACGATGGATATGTCTGGGGCTTATATTCCACTAGCCAAAAAACTTTTCCCAAACGCTAAAATCGTTCTTGATCGTTTCCACATTATCCAGCACCTTGGTAGAGCATTTTTAAAGACTAGAATTGCAACCATGAACCAGTTCGATAAGAAGTCACTACCCTATCGAGCCTTGAAAAATCACTGGCGACTTTTCCAAAAGGACAGCCGTAAACTATCTCTCAACTCTTTTTATTCAAAGACTTTCCGCCAAACTTTAGCACCACATGAAGTTGTTGAGAAGACACTAGGCTTTTCAAAAGAGCTTACTGACTACTATACACTTTATCAGCTTTTGCTTTTTCACTTTCAGGAGAAGAGAGTAGATGAGTTCTTTGAGCTGATAGAGGAAAATAGAAGCAAAGTCAATCACTATTTTCAAACGGTCTTTAGAACTTTTCTTAGACACAAACAATACATCCAAAATGCACTAGAAACAGACTATTCAAACGCAAAACTGGAAGCTACCAACAAGTTGATTAAAGACATCAAACGGTTGGGCTTCGGTTTTAGAAACTTCATCAACTTTAAGAAACGTGTCTTCATCACTCTGAACATAAAAAAAGAGAAGACCTATCAGGTCCTCTCTAGATCTTAGCTTTTCGTCACCCACTACAGTTGACAAAGAGCCTCTTTCACTATGAAAGAATGATTATACGATAACTTATGCTTCTACAACTTCCAAGTTTTTTCCACCTAGGAGAATAAGGTATTTATCAATCTTATCTATTTGATAGGCTTGGCTGAGT
>BNJU01000551.1_pt1 | contig 24150 bp, 31 predicted proteins | sample 8539281 | NCBI WGS metagenome assembly BNJU01 (sample SAMD00202456, study PRJDB9452) | human saliva metagenome | isolation source: human saliva | place: Japan
CGCCCTGCAAGCGCGGCGCGCTATGACTAGCGGCGGAGCCGGTGCGAGACGCGACACATCGTGTCGCATATGGATGCAGCAAGTGCGCACATACCAGGCGCAAGCGCACGCCCGCTTATGAGATACACGACATAGAAAAAAAGCACATAGCTATAAAAAAAGATTTTTTTCCTTTCATGCGGTTTATGCTAGTATAAAAAGAGCGGACGAGGCTATATTGGTGATGAAGCGTTTTCGACAGCTCGTGTAGTAGTGCGACGACTACAGGGAGCAGATGGTGTCCGTGGGTATAGACGACATTCGCTTTTGCGATTGCGCCGAGCGCGTATGCTGTGGCTGATATCCAGCTAAAACGCTTCTTCTTTTTTGCTCTTTTTCTTCTCATAGCACTTCCTCCGTTTTCCCCGCATGCGCGAGGGTGATTCGGCGCTTATCTTTTTTTGCTCTTTTTCGTTTCAGTTTTTCCCGCACGTGCGGGGGTGATCCGCTCGCCAAAGCTCTGCGGGAACTGATCGAAGAGTTTTCCCCGCATACGCGGGGGTGATCCGGCCGAGGGGATTCTGCCGATGATCGAGCGGACGTTTTCCCCGCACACGCGGGGTGATTCCTCGGCGCTGTCGTATGTGCTGGAGCCGTAGTAATTTTCCCCGCATGCGCGAGGGTGATCCCTTGCTTCATCATGCTTTTCACTTTGGGATTCACCACTGCACAGTTTAGTGCTTCTTTTAACCGCTCCCGGACCTCTTTTTTCTCCTTCTGGATTTCCCGGAGGCAATGCCACCATTTCGCCCTTGCTCCCTTGATTCATCACTGCTTCGAACCGGGCCCATGTTCTTTTCATTATTCATCCTCTCACCAGTTCATTTTCTCTGTTTCTCGGGTTATCTGTACCCCATATTTTCCTCTTTTCTGGACAGCAAAAAGGACCGCATCTCTGCGATCCTTTACGCAAATCCCCGGATTCGCACCGGGCTCCAATGGCATTCCTTCGTATGCTAGTCTTTGCTTTTCTTAATGTCCCACACTCTTAAAATAGTGTCAAGTGTTTTTTTCTCCCTCTCTGATAGACTTCGCGTCTTTCCATCATGCATATAATCCAAATGTGTATGTGGTGTGGGAATAACCACATCGCCGATGCGATGTGCGTTGCCGCTGATATCAATTTGCTTTCGCTTTTTACCTTTTTTATCATAATATGTTACTGTTTTTGGCGTATCCTGATTTTTCCCTCCAAGCGTAACATATATGCAATCTCTCGTTCTCGTTTCCAAAGGTGCCTTTGAAGATCCGGATTTCACCTTTATAAACTTAATGTTGCGATATTGATCCACAAACTGATATTCATCTCCATAAGTGTCCCGCGCGTCTCCCACGTGATAACCACCGCTTGCCCCTCTTTCCCTCATCAACCGAACTTCCCTTCTCCATAAGCTCTCTGCGCTTACAGATGCCGACTTCCGGAAGATTGATTTCACAGATATCATTGGATACTAATTGATTTCTCTCATTTGTTCTGGTATACTGAGAATGCAGACGTTTGGTCTGCGGTGGGCTGACACCTTAATTCGACGCTCGATATGATTAGCGTAAACATATCTGGTGGGCTTGCACATGAGAAGCCGTAAGGTAGCAAGACATCGTGCCGAACGTATGGGTCGGCAAGCTGGCGAACAGCAGAAAAATCAGCCGCCAAAGAGGGAACACTAGCACCGCGGTGCTAGTGTTCCCTCTTGAAATTTTAGGAGAAAACGCAATGAAAATCTCGAAGAGGCTTGCAACAAGAATCATCGTATGCTGTGCGAGGGAATACCACAATAACCTGGAGAACCGAAATCTATTAATTGTATACGGTTCTCCAAGCAAGCCGGACTTCTTTGAAACCATTTTTCTGCCAAGTAATTTTCTTCATCTAACGGGAGTCAGGTCTGTCTCTGATAAGATTCCGAGCAGCAATGTTTTCTATCAGAAGGCCATGAACGGAATTCTAAATCCGAATGACTTCACTATGTCGGTGAATGGAACAACTGAGAGAAAACTCTCCGTACTTCCATGGCTAACCAAAGTACATCTCATAGCCAAAATGGTCGGTACCTACAATCCCGTTCGATCTATGCAATATACCGATAAACTGGTTGGAAATACAAAAGCGTTTCTGGGATTCATTTTCCAAAATGGATTTTATATACCGAATACTGCTCTTGAAGAGGATATCCGCAATTTCTCACTCTATCAGCCTCAAAAAGTTCTGGCTATATTCAGAAAACCTGTTGACATTGGCCAGTATCAAGAACTGTACTACATCGCGAAGGGGATGGATGTTAATACTATCGCTTTACCCGGCAATATAAAAATGTAGTTCTCCGCTAATCCTGTACTCAGAGTGCGTGCTCCGTTCAATCTTCCGGAGTCTCCGTTACCCCGCCCCCCCTGAGCACAAAATAAGCACAGCTTTTATAGCTGTGCTTTTGTTGCTGTTATTTAGTTGGTTTCGCTGTGGTCCAGTTATCAGGTAGCGGACACGGGCTCAGATATTGGTTGGTTATCTCTACCAGTCTGGCATAGATAGCTTGAATCTCCGGAGGCGCATCCGGGCGAAGCCCCCATCCTTTCGTAGCGGCGTAGGGCCTGACCTTATCAAACAATCGCTTCTCTTCTTCGGTGAACTTGATTCTCATTTAAACCTCCTTTCCCGCCTCACGGGGGGCGGCACACGTTCTTTTAGAACAATCAATCAAAGCATTTTATTTTTTAGACTTATTCCCATAGAATATCATCGAAATCAAAAAAAGTGATCAAACCGTTATAGGGCTTATCCTGATTTGATTTGATAGCAAAGAAGGACTCAATATACGCTTCGGGATAAGAAATGCTTCCGTCGCCATCGAGATCGATTGGATGCAGTTCTCCTGCCTCACACTTCTCAATGAATTGATTCAGGTTGATTTTAATATCCATAAGGAAGCGATTCAGATCATCGCCCTGAAGATAATTGGGATTATCTACGCTGCCGATATAGTAATAATTTCCGTCGTCCGTTTCGGGCTCCCAATACCAGATCCAACCTTTATCTACTCTAGCAATGTAAACACCGGGGTATGCATCGGAGGCGTAGGCTTCTTTGAGTTTCTGCGCATATTGGTTGTTTTCGTCATAGGACGGAATGTTGTAGGGACCGTATGTTCCGTCGTTATAGGTATACATCTTTACTTCGCGCTTAGGACTTGCGCTTGTTTCGGCGGACGCTTGAACAGAAGTGCTTGCTGTGGTTTCAGCTTCTTTTTTCTCGCTTCCGCAACCAACGAGGACAGATCCAAGCATCGCCACTGCCGTTATCAAAACAAAAATTCTCTTCTTTAACATTTCTGTCTCCTTTCGGCGTTTGCGATTCTTATTATACATCATGTTCATATGGGGGTCTACGATACTGCACTGCTAACTATCGGAGTAAAAATTTCAAAGGGGAACATAGGCACCGTAGTGTCTATGTTCCCCTTTGTCGGCTGATTTTTCCGCTGTCCGCCAGCCACCGGCACATTCGTCCGGCAAGGTTTCTTGCTGCCTTACGGCTCTTAATGTGCAAGCCCACTAGACGAGTTTACGCCGTTCTCGTCAGGCGTCGGATTTAGGTGTCAGCCCACCGTACAATTTAATTATCAACTATTCTACCGGTGTAACAGCGCTATGTCAATAAGGGGCTTTTGGCTTGGAACTTTCATCGTGATGCATCTTTGAGACTTCCCTGATTCCAAGGGACGTGCCGTCCTTTACATTTGTTCGGCGCATGAGTAGAATGATAATTGTTAAGATTGCTTAAAGTTAAGCAATCATTTCAAAACAGGGGGCAGAGATGAAGAAGAACATTTTCCTTGCGGCTGCGGTGGCACTTGGCACCATGCTCATGGCTACGCCGGTTTTTGCCGGCAACAACGGTTGGAATCGTGACAACCGCGGCTGGTGGTATCAGTTTTCGAACGGTTCGTACGCGCGCTCTTCCTGGGTGTCGGTCAACAATTCCTGGTACTTCATGGATGCTTCCGGTTACATGCAGACCGGTTGGCTGAATGACGGAAGCGGTTGGTATTATCTGGACACCAACAACGGAAACATGTGCGTGGGGTGGGTCAATGTGAACAGGGAACTGGTATTACATGAATCCCGCGAACGGCGGCCGCATGCTCGCAAACAGCTATACGCCGGACGGTTATTATGTGGACGGAAACGGTGTACCGGCCCGGGGTCGGAACCGCGCAGTCCGGCGGACAGGACAACAGTCAGAGCAGCGGACAGAACAGCACGCAGCTTTCCGAGGCGCAGTTTGAGGATCAGGTAATCGAGCTTGTGAATCAGGAGAGAGCAAAGCAGGGGATTTCGCCGGTTAAAAAGGACGCCGGGCTCACAAATACGGCGGATGTGCGTGCGGCGGAACTCGAAGTTTTGTTCTCGCACGACAGACCCGACGGTTCGGACTGCTTTACGGCGTATCCGAGAGGATTCGGCTATAAGGGTGAGAACATTGCCGCAGGCCAGAGAAATCCGGAAGAGGTAATGGATTCCTGGATGCATTCCAGCGGACACAGAGCCAATATTTTGAATCCGAATTATGACTCCATCGGTGTGGGGTATTCGAATCTGAACGGAAGGGCGAATTGGGTCCAGAACTTCGGCAAAAAGAACAGCGGTTGGAATTAAAGAAAGACGGGGGACTTGCGCTCAGGCCTTCCACCGATAGAGCTTAAGGGACACATGTGTTGCGTCGCGGAGCACGACCCCTTCTGCCTGTAAGAGAGTGGCCTGCGCTGCCCAGCCGGGTGCCAGGCGGCCTGTGGCATTCACCACGCGGTGACAGGGATAGTCGCCGTAATATTCCGCATGCGAGAGAACGCGCGCCACGAGGCGCGCGTTTTTTGGATATCCGATCAGGCGGGCAAGCTGTCCGTAAGTAGCAACTTTGCCCTCCGGAATTTCCGCGACGGCGGAGAGCACGGCATAGGCAAAGTCATCGTTCAGTGCGGCGGTCTCGGACATGGAACTCCTTTCTCTGTCAGCGAAACGTGGGGCGGTTTACATCTCCCGCAAGATGCGCAGCCCGAGTAAGAGGGCGTTTTCGTGCGCATCCCGCCCGAAGTTTCGGGCATCGTAGTCATGGATGCAGGCGAGAGAGAGTCGGCGGTAAAGAGCAGCTGTCCGAAGGCAGCGCCGCGAAGGCGGGCACAGGCGGCAAGCGCCGCACACTCCATCTCGACGCAGAGACAGCCCTCGCTTCGGCGGTATGCGACCATATCCTTGGTCTCGCGGTAAAAGGCATCGGTGGTCCAGCTGGTGCAGGGGACAAAGGGGAGGCCTTCTGTCTTCAGTACGCTTTCTATGGTCGTAAGGACTTCGCTGTCAAGTTCGATATAGCGGGAAGCGGGCAGATAGTGGTAGGAGCTGCCCTCGTCGCGAAGCGCGCGGATCGGCACCAGAAAGGCATTTTCCGGGAGTTTTTCCAGTACGCCGCAGGAGCCGAGCGCCAGGATGCTGCGGCAGCCGCTCGCAATCAGCGCATCCAGCATGGAACTTGCGGGCGGTGCACCGACCGGCGCCTGCGCAAGGCAGATTTCTTCGCCGTTCTCCTCAAATACATAGATGGGATAGGTGGCGGAGACAGTGCGAAATTCGCAGCGTTTTTCCGCATGTTTTGCCTCGGCGTAGCGGTGGATGGTATCGCCGAGGAAGGCAAAGAGGCACTTTTTCGGAAAGCGGCAGTCGCCGAATTCATGAGCGGGAGGAATCACTTCGGGGGAAGTCGCATCGTATTCCAAGAGCGGGATTTCGTGTCGTTCTATCATGGCAGCTCCGTTTCTTGCAAGATTTTTTAGCAGTCTAGCAAAGCGCTGTTTTGCTGTCAATCCGGACGCGCGAAGGGCTCACATTATGCTATGATTGCCTTTGAGGAGGCGCGAATATGATTGAGGCAATCAAGGCGCGGCGCAGCATACGACATTTTTTTGCCGACGCCGCTTTCGAAAGAGCAGTTGGAAGAAATTGTAAGAGCAGGCATGGCAGCGCCGTCCGCAAAGAATTTGCAACCCTGGCACTTTGTCGTGACCGAGGGAAAAGCAAAGGAGAGAGTCTGCGCGGCCATGGAGGCGGGAATCGAGCGGGAGCGGCATTCCCCCATGTTGCCGGACACGCGCCATTATCTGGACGGGGCGTTTGAGACCCTGCGGGTGATGCGGGAGGCGGCAACAGTAATCCTGATCACATCGCCGATTGCGCGGCCGCTTTCCGCAACCATGACGCTTGACCAGCGGGTCACGGAAATCTGCACGGCGCAGTCGGTCGGTGCTGCCATCGAAAACATGTGCCTGCAGGCGACGGCACTCGGCATCGGCAGCCTCTGGATTTGCGACAGTTTCTTTGCGCAGGCGGAGTTAAGAGAGGAGGCGGGAGGAGACAGCGAGCTCTACGCGCTGTTGGCACTCGGCTATGCGGCGGAAGAACCGGCCGCCCGGCCGCGGCGCGCCCTTTCGGAGAGTTCAGAGTGGAGAACGGAATAACAGGCCTTCGGAAGACAGATGCTTTGCCGGAACCGCTGTGTTACGGTAAGAAACGAGATTTTTTAGGCATCGGGATAGCCGATTCCATAGATGGGTTTGACAGATAAAAGGAGAGAATCATGCGGAAAATCTTAGTGGTCATTGACATGCAACGCGACTTTATTGACGGCGCACTCGGAACGGCGGAGGCGAGCGCCATTGTCCCTGCGGTTATCGAAAAAATCAAGGGCTATGCGCCGGAGGATGTCTTTGCGACGCGGGATACACACGGCGAGGACTATCTGAATACGCAGGAGGGGCATTACCTTCCGGCGAAGCACTGTATTCGCGGAACGGACGGCTGGGAGCTGGATGCGGAGATCGCGGCGCTGATTCCGAAAGACCATATCTTTGACAAGGGTACCTTTGGCTCGACGGAACTCGCGGAGGCTGTGAAAGAGCTCGCGGCGCGGGAGAGTGTGGAACTTGAGCTCATCGGCCTCTGCACGGACATCTGCGTGGTTTCGAACGCGCTGCTCTTAAAGGCATCGCTTCCGGAAGTGAAGATTTCCGTGGATCCCGCCTGCTGCGCCGGTGTGACGCCGGAAAAACATGCGGCGGCGCTTGAGACGCTGCGCTCTTGTCAGGTTCAGTGCGGCTGAGTTCCGGGATTTCGTGTTGTCGCGATGCTTAGCTGCGGAAGCAGTCCGATTGGCGGCAGGAGTCAACAAATGAACCGGTACTAAGGTTAAGAGAGGAAAGAAATGAGAGTCATAGATTTAACCCATACCATCAAAGAGGATATGCCGGTTTATCCCGGCACGGAGACACCGACTCTCACACCGGTGAGCGTATATGAAAAGGATGGCTTTCGGGAGAGTCTTTTAAGGATGACCACGCACACGGGCACACACATGGATCCGCCGGCACACCTCTTTCCCGGGCGCACCACGCTGGACGAATTTCCGGCGTCGCAGTTTATCGGCAAGGCACTTGTGATTGATTGCAGCAGCCTGAAGGAAGGGGAAGAGATTACGCTTGCCCACATCACCCGCTACGGGGAGAAGGCCGAGAAGGCGGACTTTCTGCTCTTTTATCTCGGCTGGGACAAGCGTTGGGGGAGTGAGCGCTATTTCGGCGACTACCCTTGCCTCAATGAAGAGGCGCTCGACTTTGTAATTCGGGGCGCGTATAAGGGCATCGGTTTTTGATGTGATCGGTCTCGACCCGATTGCGGATGCCGGATTGCCGCGGCATAAGAAGCTGTTCCGCGAGAAGGATATCGTGAACATCGAGAATCTCAAGAATCTGGGGCTCTGCGGCGAAGAGCTCTTTTCCTTCAGCTGTTTTCCGCTGAAATTGGAACATTGTGACGGTTCGCCGGTGAGAGCGGTCGCTTGGTTCGAGGAGGAAACTTGACAGGAACGTATGTTTTGGCTACACTGAAATCAGAACATACATTCGGAGAAACGGGCTGTGCGACTGTCGGAACTCATTAGCTATGCGCGGGAGCGCTATCATATCGAAGAGCTGCACAAGTGGCGGGAGATGCCGGGACTCTCGGTCTTAGTCTCCCCGGCAAGCGGAAAGTGGATTGCGCTGCTCATGCGGGAGCGGGATGCGGGCGGAAGAATCAGGGAGCGCTGTGATTTAAAGTACAGCGCGTTTCGCGAGCTGCCCGCGCGGGACTATCTCACGCAGGGATTTCGCATGCCGGGCTGGCTCGGGGTGCGCTTCGGCGCGGAAACGGAGCGAGCGTTCCTGTTACATGTGTTCGATCTTGCAGTGGAGGAAGAGGCAGAGAAGGTGGAAGGGTATTACCGTGAGACGGCCATACCGGGGCGCAGTGAGCTTCCGGCGCGGATAGAGGCACTCTATGCCTGTGAGGACTTTCTCTCTGCGGCGCGGGCCATGGAGGACTATGAGGACGATTGCCCCTTTGCGGGCACGGTGCCGCTCTATCAGCCGGAGTATCGCGATTTGACGCCGAACGAGCTCCGCGGTTATTTCACCTGGCGCGCGGCGCTTCGGCGAGGAGAGGTATCTCCGCACAGCGATGCCTTTGTGTATCTCTATCTCAGCGAGCTCATGCTGGGGGTCGGCGCGGCGAATGCCGCAGAGGCACTTGATTGCATGGATGCTTTTGCGTCTGCCTATTTTTCCGCGGGCTACGGGAGCGAGGCGCTGCAGCGGAATTTTAAAAATTGGCGCTTTGAATATGCAGTGTTAAACCGCGCGGATGCGGCGCGCGTGCGGGCATATGAAAACCCCGCGCTGCGTCACTGGGACGAGGCGCTCACCGTGCTGCAGGGAGCCGGAAAAGCAGAGCGATGAAGCTGTTTTTGCGGCGCTCGCGGAGTTAGGCGGCAAGAAACTCACGGAAGCGCGGAGCGTCAAGGGACTCGGGGACAAGGCAGCGTTTTACTATGCCGCTATCTGGAGAAGCTCAGCGCCGCTTTTATTTGCGGCCTGTTTCGGAAACTTGCGCATGCGCGAGTGGAAGCCCTTTTCGGATGCGCCGCGGCTTAAGGCGGTTTGCGAGAATGCGGGACAAGGCTTTTCCTATCAACTGAACGAGCTTCGAAGTTTCGCGGCGACGGGAGACGGCTTTACGGAATACAGCTATTTGCGGCAGCAGTTTGACAGCAAGCGCTTCTTTGCCTTTAAAAGAGGCGGATACAGCGCTTCGCATTCGTTTTTTGCGCGGCAAAGCTTCTAAAAATATGTCTGCTACGCAGGACATCGCACTGCGAGAGGCCTTTTCGCGTGCCTTTGTAAGTTGTGAGGCTATGGAGGCGGCGCAAAAGCTTGCGGCGGTTCCCGTGCGGCGGGAAAAGCTCGCGGATATCCGCGCGGCGGCCGCAGTCACGACGGCGGCCCTTCTCACCGAGGCAGAGACCGGGGCCGAGCGGGAAGAACTGCTGCGGCGGGAAGCGGAGAAGAATTGCGGCTTAGCAGAGCTTATAAACGGCGAGGAGAGCGAGCAGACCGGCAGTGCGTTTGCGCAAGTCGAGGCGGCGGCCGGTGCAACTCTTGCAGAGCTTGCAAACAGAGGCGAAACGAAGCAAACAGACAAAGTGGGCAGAACAGAAATCTTGGATGCGCTCGAACGCCGCTGCCTTGCGGCCTTGCTCCGCGGAGAGAGCGTGCGCGCGGAACTGCGCGCGGCGCATTGTTTGACCAGTCTCTTTGCCGAGCGGGTCAATGAGAAACTGTATGAGCATTTTCAGGATATTTGCCTTGAGTCCGAGGGAGAGGAACTTCTCCTCGTGCCGGATTACCGGGAAGAGCTGGAGACTTTATTGCGGGAGACAGAGAAATGAGTGATACGGAACGCGCTGTGCCGCGGCGCATTGCACAGGCAATTTTAAATTCCCTGCAGAGCGGCGTGGTGCCGCGCGTCGGCTTGCCGTACATTGCGGTCGGGAGGAAGGAGGAGATTGCGGCGCTGCTTCGCGACACGGAACTCATTGCGGAGGGCGGCGCTTCGTTCCGTTTTCTGATCGGAAAGTACGGCGCGGGCAAGAGTTTTCTCTTGCAGACCATGCGAAACTATGTCTTTGAACAGGGCTTTGTGGTCGCGGATGCGATTTATCGCCGGAGCGGCGTTTGCAGGGCAGCAAGGGGCAGGGGCTGGCCACTTACCGCGAATTGATTGCGAACCTCGCGACCAAGACCAAGCCGGAGGGCGGTGCGCTGCGCCTTATTTTAGATCGCTGGGTTTCTCAGGCGGAGCGGGAAGCCGCAGAGGAACAGGGAGGCTTCCGGGAGGACAGCGCTTTCTTTGCGTTGGTCGAAAAAAAGATTGCGGCCGCGGTCGATGCGCTGCAAGACATGGTACACGGCTTTGAGTTTGCCAAGCTCCTGCGGGGCTATTATCTCGCGGGGGCGGAGGGCGACGATGAGAAAAAGGAGCTGATACTCAAGTGGTTTCGCGGGGAGTATGAGAACAAGCGCGAAGCGCGGGAGGCGCTCGGCATCAACCTCATTGTGAGTGATGAGAACTGGTACGATTACATCAAACTCTTCTCGCAGTTCTTTCGCCGCGCGGGCTATGCGGGTACGTTGATTCTGCTCGATGAAGCGGCGAATCTCTGCAAGATACCGAATGCGATTGCAAGACAGTATAACTACGAGGTGCTGCTCACCATGTACAACGACATGATGCAGGGCAAGGCGCAGCACATCGGCATCTGGATGGGAGCCACGCCGGAGGCGCTCGAGGATAAGCGCCGCGGCCTCTTTAGCTACGAGGCACTTTCTTCGCGGCTTGCGGAGAGCCGCTTTTCCCGGGCGGGCAGCAAGGATTTGTTTTCACCGGTGCTCCGCCTCGAGGCGCTCACGCCGGAGGAGATGCTGGTGCTCACGGAGAAGCTCTCTGCCATACACGCGGCGCTCTACGGGGATGCGCGGTGCTTCCGCGCCGACGAATTGGAGCTCTTTGTGCGGACTTGCTATGCGCGGGTCGGGGCGAGCGCACAGCTTACACCGCGGGAGATGACGCGCGACTTTATTTTTCTTCTGGACGCGCTGCACCGGGAACCGGAGAGCAGCATGGAGCAGTTGCTTAAGCCGGAAGCGGCCAGTGCGGCATTGGATAGTGTTGCGAGCGAGTTAAGGGAGACAGGCGGCGGGGACGATGCGCCCTTTGATTTTTCCTTTTGAGGACAGTGCATGGATATCTTTCGGCGCTATGCGCCCTTTATTCAGGACTTTATTTACCGCGAGCGCTGGCAGTCGCTCCGCGCCGTGCAGAATGCGGCGGGAGATGTACTCTTTAACAGCGGGGATAACCTGCTGCTCTCAGCGGCCACAGCCTCCGGAAAGACGGAGGCTGCTTTTTTTCCGATTTTAACCCTGCTCTCGGAGGAGCCCTCTGCTTCGGTCGGTGTGCTCTACATTGCGCCCTTGAAGGCGTTAATCAACGACCAGTTTGAGCGCCTCGACAGGCTTTGCGAGCGCGCGGACATACGGGTTACCAAGTGGCACGGAGATGCCTCGCGGAGCGCAAAGGAGAGGCTTATCAAGCACCCGGAGGGGATTTTACAGATTACGCCGGAGTCGCTGGAAGCCCTGCTTCTTCATCGAAAGGCGGCGGTTCCGACTCTCTTTTCGGATTTACGCTTTGTCGTGATTGATGAAATTCACGCGCTGCTTCGGCAGGACCGCGGGCGGCAGACCTTTTGCCTGATTGAGCGACTCATGCGGCTCTCGGGCTGCAGGCCGCGGCGGGTCGGGCTCTCCGCTACCATAGGCAATCCAAAGGAAGTGGGGCGTCTGCTCGCGGCGGGAAGCGGCCGTGCGACCGCGATTCCGCGCATGGAGCCCGGCAAAGAGCACTGGCGCTTATCACTTGAGCACTTTTGGAAGACAGGGCCGCAGTCGGGCACAGCGGATACGCGCTTTCCCACGCTGCCGCTCGACCGGGCGTTAGAGAGCGCGCCGCGGGGGGCGGATCCCGGTCTCGGCTATATTTACGCCCACAGCGCCGGCAAAAAGTGCCTCATTTTTACGAACTCCCGCGAGGAGTGCGAGTTGGTCTGTCAGGAATTAAGGCAGTATTGCGAGGCCATGCGGGAACAAGACCGCTTTCTCATTCATCACGGAAATCTCTCGGCCTCTTACCGCGAGAGCGCGGAGGAGGAGATGCAGCGCGCGGACTCCTTAAAGAGCATCTGCGCGACGGCGACCTTAGAGCTCGGCATTGACGTGGGCAGGCTGGAGCGTGCCTTTCAGCTCGATGCGCCGTTTACGGTCTCCGGCTTTTTGCAGAGGCTCGGCAGAACGGGGCGGCGCGGTGCCCCCGCGGAGCTCTGGTTTGTGATGCGGGAAGAGCCCGCCGAAGCGCGGGCTTCGCTCCCCGAGGCCTTTCCCTGGTATCTCTTACAGGGCATTGCCTTGGTGCAGCTCTACGCGGAGGAGCGCTATGTGGAGCCGCCGGACACACGGCGTCTGCCCTACAGTCTCCTCTACCACCAGACCATGAGTACGCTCGCCTCGGAGGGGGGGAGCTCACGCCCCGGGAGCTTGCGCTCCGCGTCTTGACGCTCACGCCGTTTGAACGCATCCGGAAGGAGGAATACGGCCTTCTCTTACAGCATTTACTTCGCATAGACCACATCAACCGCACGGCGGAAGGCGGGCTCATCATCGGCATCGCGGGAGAGCGCGTGGTGAACAACCATAAGTTCTATGCGGTTTTTCAGGAGAATGTGGAGTACACGGTGAGAACCGGGAGCGAGACCCTCGGCACCATTGTGAAGCCGCCGCCCGCGGGCGAAAAAATCGCGATTGCGGGGCGGGTCTGGGCCGTGGATGAGGTGGATCATAAGGCCCACACCGTGCTCTGCACCTTAATTAAGGGCAGGGTTCCGGCCTACTTCGGCGATGTTCCTGGCTCGATCGAAACGCGTATTCTGGAGCGCATGCGGAAGACGCTCCTGGAAGATCAGGTCTATCCGTACTTGCAGCGGAATGCGGCGGGGCGGCTTTTGGAAGCGCGAACGCTGGCGGCGCGCACCCGGCTTAAAAAGACTTCGCTCTTGCCGCTCGGTGAAAAAATATGGGCGCTCTTTCCCTGGCTCGGGAGCTATGCCTTTCTCGCGCTGGAGCGCTTTTTAAAGCTTCGTTGTAAGGATAGGCTCGGTCTAAGGGGCTTCACCTCCGCGCGGCCGTATTATATGATCTTTTCAATGGAGGTCGGGGAAGAGGAGTTCTTTGAGATTTTGCTCGACGAGGCCGAAAAAGACTTTGCGCCGGAAGAGTTGCTCTACGAGCGCGAGGTCCCGGTTTTTGAAAAGTTTGACTGCTATGTACCGGAGGAACTCGTGCGCCGCGGTTTTGCGCGCGGTGTGCTGGATCTTGAGACCATGCTAGTGCGTGTGCGGGGGCGGTTCGCATTGCAAGATTGTGATAGACCTGCTATAATAGGCTGAGAGAAGCCCATGTCGGGCGCTCGGAAAGGAAAGGCGTATGCAGCGGGAATTCAGTGCAAAACAGTCGATTATCACACCGGAGGCTGTTTTCATCATCGGAACTTACGATGAGAACGGTGTCCCGAACGCAATGAATGCAGCCTGGGGCATGCAGAGTGACTACGGGGAAATTACCATCCAGCTCGCAAAGCATAAGACCACGGATAATTTAAAGAAGACGGGCGGCTTTACGGTCGCCTTTGCGACCGAGAGCACGGTGGTCATCTCCGATTATTTCGGCATCGAGAGCGGCAACAAGATCAATAAAATCGAACAAGCGGGTTGCCATGTGCGGAAGAGCGTACATGTGAACGCGCCAATCATCGAAGAGTATCCGGTCACCTTAGAGTGCAAGGTGAAAAGTTACAGCGATGAGACCGGCCTTTTGGTCGGCGAGATTGTGGCGATGCAGGCGGACGAAGCGGTCTTAACGGACGGCAAAGTGGATTATGATAAGCTTCGCCCTATCATGTTTGACATTTCGAGCATGAGCTACCGCGTAATCGGGCCGGTGGTCGGCAAGGCGTACCACGACGGTCTGGCACTGAAAAAATGTGAGAGAGCTGCGGGGTCAAAGCCGCAGCTTTTTGACAGCGGCGTCTCCCCGGGAGCGTCGTGAGGGAAAAGCATGAGATTATTCGGCGGCACGGATTTGGTGTTGTACTTCTTTTTCTACGCTTTTGCGGCGTGGGTGCTGGAAACCTTATTTTTCAGCCTCAAAAAACAGCGCTTCGTAAACTGCGGCATTCTGGATTTGCCGCTGCTCCTTTCGCACGGTGCGGCCATGGCAAATTTGATTCTTGTGAGCAGCGGGGAGATGCCTGAGCGCTCACGCTTTTTGTTCGGTTTTGTACAGACCGTGGCAATCGGGTATCTCTCCGAGGTTTTTGCGGAGCGCTTGCTCCGCAAAAAAAACTCCGCACTAGGCAGAATCAAACTGCGACCCAATTTTATGCTGCGCTTATTATGGGCGCTCGGACTCAGCGCAATCTATGAATCACTTCTGATTGTTGTGCAGCCCCTGCTCTTTTCGCTGATTTCCCTGCTGCCCGTACTTGCGCTGCGCATCATTGCCGGGGTGTTGATGCTTCTTTTGCTCAGCGACCTCGTGCTGGTGGCTGTCTTGGCGCGCTATGTCACGGACTCTGCGGGGCGGCAGTTTCTGCAGGCACATAAGATGAAACTCGGAGAGCGGCTTTCCGCGCATCTCTGGGACAGAGTGTACCGCGTGTATCCTTCGCTTCGGCAGACTGAGAGCGGCGGCATTGAGGCTGCGGAGCGGGAACTCCGCGCGCAGGGCGTAGTCTTTGCGGAGGGTATCAGCTTCGGAAAGCTGGTTTGGATGCTGTTTCTCTGTGCCCTGATCGGCGATGTCATCGAGACCTTTTATGTCTTTTTACGGCGGGAATTTGGATGCGGCGCTCCAGTCTGGTGCTTGGCCCGTTCAGCATTGTCTGGGGCCTCGGAGCGGTCGTATTGACCCTGGTATTATCCCGGGTCGAAAAGAAAAATAATTTGAGCATCTTCTTTGCCGGCTTTTTCTTCGGCGGAGCCTTTGAATATCTCTGCTCGGTCTTTACCGAGGCCTTTTTCGGCATGAAGTTTTGGGATTACAGTCATATCCCGCTGAATATAGACGGGAGAACCAATGTGCCTTTTATGGTATTCTGGGGCTTGCTCTCGGTTGTCTGGCTCCGCTACGCGTACCCGCCGATTTCCGCGCGGATTGAGAAAATCACACCGGTACTCGGCCTGGTGCTCAGTTGGGGCATCGCGATATTCCTAACTTGTGATATGCTGGTCACGGCGGCCGTCATGGTGCGCGCCCATGAGAGGCTTACAAAGCCCGAGGCGGCGAACATCGTGGAGGAGTTTATAGACCGCTATTATCCGGAAGAAAGGGTCAGAAAACTCTGGCCGAATATGAATTTTCTGGAGTCGTAAGAGTGATATGTACCCAGAATTCTGGACACATTGACTTTCGTTAGGCACCGCAACTGGATGCTATCCTGTATTGTACAGGAGGCATCCAGTTTGTTTTCTTCTGGATTCTCCTGTTGTTATAGTAATCGATATAATCATCGACTGCAGTAACAAATTCCTCAAAGGACTTGAACTCTTGCTCATGTCCATAGAACATCTCATTCTTCATCCGACCAAAGAACGACTCCATAATGCCGTTATCATGGCAATTCCCCCTTTCTGGACATCGACTGTGTGATGCCATGCTTCTCAAGCTCGGTTCGATAGTAGGCGTGCTGATACTGCCAGCCCTGATCTGAATGCATAATCAAGCCTGTTAACTTTGGGAACTTTGCAAATGCCTTATCCAGCATGTCCTTGATCTGTTCCATATTAGGATGCAGCGAAACATTGTACGAGATAATCTCGTTCCCGCACATGTCGAGGATTGGAGAAAAGTAGCACTTCCCCCATCCCATGTTGAACTGAGATACGTCTGTTGTCCATTTCTCGAGGGTGTGTCTGAAATAAAATCCTGTTTAAGGAGATTGTCAGCGGTCTTGCCCACCTCACCTTTTGTAAGAATGATACTTCTCCTTCGGACGCTTGCCGAGCAGTTCCATGTCGTGCATGAGCCGCTGAACACGCTTGTGATTGACCTCAAATCCACGATTATGCAGCTCCGCCGTAATTCGGCGGACACCATATCGCTGCCGGTTCTCATCGTAAATTCTGCGGATCTCTGCGGAAAGACCTGTATTCCTGAGAGCAACTGCGTCAGTCCTGCTAAGTTCATAGTAGTAGGTGGACCGGGACATTCCCATTGCTGTCAGCAGGTACTTCAGTTTGTATCCTCTGTCGCGGAGTTCTTTGATGATTGCTGCTTTCTCGCCTTGAGTCGCGCAGCTTCTTTTCTTCTCTCAAGGCGATCTCTTTTTATTACTTCGTTCTCGGCCTTAATCAAGGCGTTCTCTTCACGAAGCCGGAGGAGCTCCTCGTATTCACTCTCCTGGAGTTTTCTGGGATTGTTGATATTTACTTTTTTCATTTTCACAGGATCCTTTGGCTTGCGGCCTTTCTTCTTACTTACAAGTCCATTGTACCCGTAAATCTTATATTTTTGCACCCAGTCATAGAGCAGACGGCTCCCAATGCCGGCCTCTAGCGCAACGGACTGTGCCGTCCTCCCGGCGAGAACCTTTGTGATTAGCTTCAGTTTCTCTTCAGGCGTCCACGGATGCTGCTTTCCATGCTTTAGGACCTGGGAGCCATTTGCCTTTCGGCACGAGCCCATCGACGAATCATGGCGTGAAAGTTACCCGGATCGTTATAACCTTCCGGTGTCTCTGGCCATTTCCCCTGTCGATACAGGTCGACACACATCTTCTTGAATTCATAATCATAGCGCATGATAAAACCCTCCTTACTGTGACACTTTCGTGTCCAGTAAAGAGGGTACATATCAGAGAAGGGAGGAACTATGCCGTTTTTAATTTTTGCTTTGCTCATGTGGCTCATCTTAAAGTGCACGGGACTTTTGTTTCGTATCATCGGCAAGGCGCTCAGCCTTACTTTTGGCGTGATCGGCTACATATTGCTTGCGGCAATCGGGATTATCGGTTTCGGCGTGAGTCTTCTGGCAGGTGCCGTTGTGGTGATTGCCGGGATACTCGCATTGTTTTTCATGTTCTTGCGTTAACAACATCCGGTGGAGGAAAAAGAAGTGCAGGAGAACGAGAATAGGGGCTTGGAACTGGAAGTATGCGTGGACAGCGTGGCATCCGGCATCGCTGCGGAAGCGGGCGGCGCGGACCGTCTGGAACTCTGCGGGAGCTTAGAGATCGGTGGCATCACGCCGAGTTTCGGCTTATTTGGAACTGAGAAAGCGGGTCACGCTGCCGCTCTTTGTCATGCTGCGTCCGCGTTTCGGCGATTTCTGCTATACGGAGGAAGAGTGCCGTGAGCTCGAAACGGAGGCCGAGCGCTTTGCGGCGGCCGGGGCGGATGGGTTTGTGCTCGGTATGCTGAAACCCGACGGAAGCTTGGACTGTGAGCGCATTGCGGAACTCATGAAGCACTGCGGCGGGCGGCCGATTACGCTGCACCGCTGCTTTGATCTCTGCAAAGATCCCCTGGAGGCGCTTCGGACAGCGGAGGAACTCGGGATAGCGCGCATTCTGACTTCCGGTCAGGCAAATACCGCTGAAGAGGGCGTCGCAGCTCTTGCCTCTCTCGCGCAGGAGGCAAAGAGCCTTCGCCTTATGGCGGGCTCCGGTGTCTCGGCGGAAAAAATCGAGGCGCTTTACCGCGAGACCGGGATACTCTCGTATCATATGTCCGGCAAGGTAAACGAGGAGAGCCCCATGCAGTTTCGGCGAGAGGGGGTCTCCATGGGGCTTCCGGGCTTCAGTGAGTACAGCCGGAGCTATACTTCTTTAGAGAAGGTGAAAGCGGCGAGAGAAGTGCTTAAGCGCCTGGACCGCGAACGGAATCCATCTGATTGGCTTCCCTCTGCGGAAACGGAGCGGGAGATAGACGCTGCCTTCTTTGCGCGCCTCAAAAAAAGCGAAGCACTCCGGGCGGGCTACCGCGCGAGCGTTGCCGCAGCGGGAACATTGACAAGCGCTGAGAAAACGGCGCTCCGCTACTATTATGCGCTGCTTCCGGAGAGCGATCTCTGCGGCTATGACTTTTCGCCCGAGACCTTGCTTTCCTTCCTACGACCGGCGCTTACTCTTTACCGCGAGCGGGCGGCAGTTCGTGAACTCCCGGAGAGCTATTTCCTCCAGTATGTACTTTTGCCGCGCGTCAACAACGAGGAGTTCCGCCCGGTGCGGGAAAAGCTCGCAAACTGCATTGTAGCTCACTTAGCGGAACAGGGCGAGGAAGCACTGACCGGTGCAGCGCTGGCGCGCGCGGTGAACTATGCCTGCGCTTCGGGAGGGCAGCTATGTGTCGAGCGACGGCAGAACCATTTCTGCGGCGGGCTTTTTGGAGTCCGGGCAGGGGCGCTGCGGCGAGGAGTCGGTCTTTTATGTCAATGCGCTTCGCGCGATCGGCATCCCGGCGCGCCAGGTCTATGCGCCCTGGTGGGCGCACTGCGAGGACAATCACGCCTGGGTTGAGTATTGGGTGGACGGCGCTTGGCACTTTGCGGGTGCCTGCGAGCCCACGGAGAAGGATGACAACGGCTGGTTCATTGCGGCGGCAGCACGCGCCATGCTCGTGCATGCCCGCTATTACCCGCTGACCCCTCAGGCCGACACGGCGCTTGACCGCGCAACCCTCGCGGGAGAAGAGATACTCGGCGGTCAGAACGGCGTCCTTTACTTAAATCAGCTTGCGCGCTATGCGGATCCTGTGAAACTTAGTATTCAGGCGGAAGATGCGGAGCTCGTGGAACTTTGTCTCTTAAACAGCGCAGGCATACGCCCCATCTCGATGTACAAGCCGGAGGCGGGCGTCGAAAAGACGGTCTCCCTCGGAAAGGGCAGTGTGTATGTCCGCTTCCGTCATCCGGGCAAGAATAAGGCTGTCATGGCGGACCTCCGCGCGGGAGATCTGCGCATTGCGGAGCGCGACTGCAAAGAAGAGGCAGAAGAGCAAGAATTCCGTTTCTTCGCGCCGAACGGCAGCCGCAGCGCGCCCAAGCAGACCGCAGAAGAGCAGGTACTCGGCCGCGAAAAGTATGCGCGTTGCAATGAAAAGCTTAAGGCAAAGCGCGCCGCACGCCGCGACCGCACGCGTGTCTTTTTGGAGCGAGCAACATCGCAGGAAGAGCGCATGTATCGGAATGCCTTTGTGGCTTCGCTCTCCGAAAAAGACAGGATAGACGTAAGAGAAGAATTACTTGAGCCGGAGTTTCAGGCTGCCATGCGGCATGTCGGAACACTCACGGCGCGCGCCTTCTTTGGAGGGCGTATTGCCGGAGCGCTTCGGCCTGGAGCCGCTCTGCCGTTTCCGCGGCGAAGAGGAGCTCAGCACAGCTGAGCGGAAGGCACTGACAGCACGCCTTGCGAGCGCCGACTGCAGCGATGTAGAGGCCCTCGCGGCCCTCCGTCGCTTAAGAGGCAGCGGCATTCCGGTGAAGCTTAGAAATGAGGACGGCGCTCCGCTCTATTTTGAGGACGGCGATTTTCGTCCCTTCCGGGAGGCGGATGCGGCGAGAAATCATCTCACGCTTAAGAAGCCGGAGGGTGAGCTCCGCTACGAGCAGCACTGGACGCTCTACCGAGACGGGAAGGAGCTGGACCTTGAGAAGAAGCAGTGGGAAGAGAATACGCTACCCTGCTTCTGCCGGACGGCGAGTATGAGCTATTCACCGAGAAGCGCCTGCCGAACGGAAATGCCTACGGAAAGCGCGTGGCCTTCCGCCTTACGGGCGGCGAAGAAAAAGCGCTTGTGCTCGGCTTCCCGGAGGTGACGGCAGAGGAATTGCTCGGCAAAATCATCATTCCGGAAATCGGCGGGCAGGGCTACGAGACCCCGTTTACCATGGAGTTTTTCATGGCGCCGGGCGAAGAGCCGAGTGAGCACATCGCAAATGAAATTCTTGCGGAGACAGAGTCCCTGAAGGCGCTCTGCGCGCAAAAAAAACTCTCCCTGCGCTTCTACCTCAGAGAGGCAGATGCGGCAGAGAGAGGAAGTTGTAAGATACTGAAGAGCCTGTTCCCCGAAGCATTTTCCTGCCCGGCTGATTACGATGCACAGGAGGAAGTCCTGGCGCGTAAGCTCTTCCTGGAACCCGGTCAGTTGCCGCTCAGCATTTTGCGTCGCGGCCGTGACTGCGCGATTTTCTCAGCGGCAGGCTACCGGGTCGGGCTCATTGCCCTGATGTCAGAACTCTTGACGGTGAGTGAGGCGAGCGCTCCTTCTCTTTGAGGCGTGTGAGCATTAGGGTATCGCCCTCAAGAATCTCGGTTTGACCGTTCGGAATAATACTTTGATTACCGCGTTGGATGAGGAAAATAATCTCTCCGCGCGGTAATTTTATGTCCCGAATATGGCGGTGGAGATATTCGCTCGACTTGTCGATCTCGATCTCCGAGAGCTGCATGGCGTTTTTCGTCTGCACCGCGGGGGCACAGAGAATCAGAGAGTCGCCTGCCTCGAGCAAGGTGGTGCCCTTCGGAACCAGCTTTTTATCCTCTCGCACAATCAAGAGGAAGAGAAACTGGAGCGGCAGGGAGAGCTCGGAGATATGCTTACCGACCCACTCATTGTCCTCGGCGAGTGTGAGCTGAATGAACTGTACCGGCAGTTCTTCGCTGTAGTCGGTGAAGGTCTTCATGACATCGTTGCTTAAGTCGATCATATCGAAGCGTTGCGCCGCAAAGGGCAGGAGACTGCCCTGCACCAGGAGGGATAAGAGAACGACAAAGAAGATAATGTGAAAGAAGCGCGTGTCGCTCTTTAAGGTTTGCACCGCCATAATCGCAAAGACAATCGAGGAGGCACCGCGGAGACCCGCAAAGGAAATCAGGCGGCCCTGTCCCTTGCTCGCGCGGAACGGCAGAGCAGAAGTTTTACCGCAAGCGGGCGCGCAATCAGGGTGAGGAACAGAAACACCGAAACTGCGGACATCAGGACGCCCGGAAGCAGTGAGGGCGTAGCAAGCAGGCCGAGCAGGAAAAAGACCGCAATCTGCATGAGACCGGTCAAGCCGTCAAAGAAGTGGACAATGTTCTTCTTGTCGCTCATCTTCACATTTCCGAGGATGATGCCGGTCAGATAGGTCGAGAGATAGCCGTTTCCGCCGAGCGCCGCGGAGAGCGCGTAGGAGAAGAGGGCGATGCCGGCGATAAAAATCACGTCGAAACCGTCTACCTCAAAAGAAACGCTCTTTAAAATGCGGTAGGACAGAAGGCCGCAGAGCACGCCGATTGCGATGCCGAAGACAAGCTGCGCGGTCAAGAGGCGGAGTATGCTGCCGACATCGGCCTCGCCGGTCAAAAAGGAAAGGCAGACCAGGGTCAGCATATAGGCAATGGGGTCGTTACTTCCGCTCTCAAGTTCGAGAATAGAAGCTGTGTTCTCTTTTAAGTCCAGTTTCCGGGAGCGCAGCACCGAGAAGACGGAGGCCGCGTCCGTGCTGGCAAGCGCGGAGCCGGTCAAAAAGCAGAGCCAGAGCTCGCGCCGCAGCAGCAGAAAGAGGAAGAGCCCGAGAAACAGGGCGGTCAGAAACACGCCCGCCGTTGATAGCAGTATGGATTGGCGCGCCACCGGGCGCGCCATTTTCCAATTGGTGCCGAAACCGCCGTAAAACATGATGAAGATCAGGGCAACGGAGCACACGGTCTCCGAGAGCGCAAAGTTATCAAAGGAAATGCGCGCAAAGCCGTCGGTCCCGAAGGCCATTCCGAGGAGTATAAAGACAAAGAGGGTCGGAATGCCGAAACGGAACGAGATTTTATTGAAGAAGATGCAGGAAAAAATAATCAGTGTGATCAGCAGCAGGTTTACATTCATGAGCAGGGTTCCTTTGCGCCCGCGTCAGAGAAAGAGCGAGAGATCCGGTTTCTCGCTGCGGAGTGCATCGCGGAAATCGGGGTGTGCAATCGCAATCATGGCCTCACGGCGCTCGGCGAGACTCTTTCCCGCGATGTGGGCAATGCCGTACTCCGTTGCGACCGCCTCAATCAGCGTGCGCGGCGCGGAGACCGTGCTGCCGCCCGGAATAAAGGGGAGAATGTTCGATTTCGCACGCCGTCCTTCGTGAGGCGGGAGGAATTGAGGCAGATGTAGCCGCAACCGCCCTCCGAGCGGAACGCGCCCTCCAGAAAGTCCATCTGGCCGCCTATGCCCGAGAGCTGCATGCCGTTTGCGGATTCTGCGTTTTCCTGTCCCATGAGATCCACCTGCACGCCGCCGTTGATGCTGATGACGCGGCTAAGCTTCGCGATGCGGAGCGGATCGTGAATGTAGTCGACGGAATCCGGGCGGAAGAGCTCAGGATTCTCCCGGAGCCAGTCATAGAAGGCAGCGCTGCCCATCGCAAGGTTAAAGCTGCTGAGGCCGGTGTCGAATTCTTGCGGGCATTCGTGAGCTTACCCGCGAGGTAGAGCTCCGATAGGCGTCGCTGATGGTGCCGGTGGCAGCCGAGATCTTTTTATCGGAGTCCGCGAGAGCGGAGGCAATCGCAAAGGGAACCGTGCCGACACCGAGCGAGAGCACGGCACCGTCCGGAATTTCGTTTACCACGAGTTCCGCAATTCTTTGGTCAATCTCCGAAGCGCACGGTAATTCCGCTCGGGCAGCGGCGTGTGCGTGCCCTCGACAACCATATCCGCTTCATCGAGGCGGCAGAGGTTTGAGCCGTCGACACCCGGCAGGAAGGGAAGGTGCTCGTTGATTTTCAAAAGATGACCGTCTTTGCGCTCGCAATGATGGTCTTCCAGAGGTAGCAACCCGTGCCGAGACTCACATTGCCATCGGCATCCGGACGGGAAACCGGGACAAAGGCAAAGTCCGAGCGAAATTTTCCCTGCCGATAGAGGAAGGGAACCAGGCGAAGTGCGGTCGGCACAAATTCGATGCGGCCTGCGCGGTAGAATTTGCGCTCGTAGTCGCCGAGGTGTGTGCTCTCATAGCGAAAGGACTGTCCCTCCGGATCTGCCTCGAGAATCGCAATCTTGGGGGCAATGATGAGACCGCCGCGCACGGTCACATTGCGAACCGTGCCGCAGCGCGCCGCAAGTGCCGCGTCCAAAAGTTCGGGAAAGCTTCCGCCGAAGCCGTAGTCAATATAATCACCGTCCCGTACGGCCAGAACCGCCTGCGCCGCCGTGACATAGTTTGTTTTTCCGCTCATGGGTGTATCTCCTTTTTTTATTGTCAGAATAGCGGGAAGTACATGGAAAGTCAATCTGAGCGCATTGCAAAGCGTAGAAACGGCTTGACTAAAGTAAATAAATAACATAAAATTTGTACTATACTACCGCATGAATCATGGGGCGGAGGGGAAATAAGCGCCAAAGCAAAAGCGGTAATTACATAACGAAAGTTTAATAAAGGACAATTGTTAAAATACATGGAACAATCAAACTTTCGAGAGGAGAGGCAAGATGAGAAGAGGACGCGCGCAGGCTTATATGAGAGGCATCGCAGTGACGATTGCAGCGTTTGTTTTGCTCGGCACCGGCGGGTGCGGCGGCAAGGCGGAGAGCAGCGGACAAGCGAGTCAGAGTGAGGTGACGGAAGAAGCCCACGCATCCTCGACAAAGCGAAAGCAGGAGGCACAAAAAGAAACGAACGAAAGCGAGCAGCTTTCGGAGTCGGCGGAAACAGAGGTTCATGATACAGCAGAGGAAAGCACTGCAGAAGAAAGTACCGCAGAGGAGCAAAGCGAGGCAGCGCGCGAGCCAGCCGAGACCTTAACTGCGGAGGAACAGCGTGCTTTGCAGGAAAGCGTGGAAGCGGCAATGCGAGACTCGGAGATGTTTCGGGAGCATAGGGAGCGTTTAAAGCCGAGCCTCGACGAGATAAAAGAAATGAATCAGAAAATACTGACTCAAAAATATTGGAAATACGGAGATAAGCTGACTCCGTACTATGATTTTGATGTCTCTTGTTTCGGCGACAAAAAATATGAAGAGCTCGCCGGAAGCAGTCAAACAGAAAAATACGCGGGTACCAACCAACTGATTAACTCTTACTATCGCTGGAACCCCACCAGACAAAAAGGACAATTATATGTC
>BNJU01002039.1_pt1 | contig 24091 bp, 25 predicted proteins | sample 8539281 | NCBI WGS metagenome assembly BNJU01 (sample SAMD00202456, study PRJDB9452) | human saliva metagenome | isolation source: human saliva | place: Japan
AACAGCTCAGCAAGAAACTTCTATGAGCCGAAACAGAAACGGACGGAGGCTAAAACTTCCGAAAACATATCAGAAAAGCCTGAGAGCATTTGCTTCCGGGCTTTTTCGGTTTATTCTGAGCGACTCGAAAAGGCATTTTGAGAACACGAAAGAAGCAAGCAAATCTACAATATTTCATAGAAAATCATGCCAAGACAAAGAAAACGAGCCGGCTTCCTTGAAAAAGGAGGTCGGTTCGCATTCGTGAACATACCTTTTTCGTATTTCCATCTTCGGTGCAGATGGCTCCGAATCGTTATTCAGTCGCGACTATAACTTTCACAGTGCAGTCGCCCACTTCACGATATACACTCCTGCACCTTGTGCGTTGAGCTGTGCCGTGCCGTTGTGGCTTATGGTCTTGTCAGAAATCATGCCGTCGGCAGTGTAGAGTGTTACGGTTTCGCCATCGGCAATGCCTTCTGCGAATACAGTACCATGGGTACATAGACCTTAACTGTACTTGCTGCGGTGGTGGCATTGACGCCTGTCGGGTCTACCCCATCGTATGGTTTTGGTGCAGATGTACCGTAATCGTCGATATTCAGCGCAAACACGGGCCATTTCTTGTCTTTGGCAATCTTGACATCGCTCACGAGTGCTACGTTCTTTTCGAGTGTGCCTGATGTTTCTGTAACATATAGACCTTGCAGGTTGAGTCCTCCGTAGTCGTCCCATTCGTCCGAACCGTAAGCCACATATTTTGGCAGTGCCTTTATGAGGCTGGTCATGGTCGCGCCCTGATGTTGTTGCGTTGCATTTCCATGTGGCGCAGGGGCTGGTTCCGCCGCTAATCTGATTTCTGAAATCATATTGTTATAGCAGTTCACTTGCTCCACCTTTGGGTTTTTGCTGAGATCGAGCGTACCTTCAATAAGGTTGTCGCGGCAGATGAGCGATGTCAGCATTGGGTTCAGGCTAAGGTCGAGTTTCCTTATCTTATTGCCGTAGCAACTGAAATCGGCGAGTGCAGGCATCGACTTGAGGTCTATGTCTGCCAGTTCCTTGTTATTGCCACAATAAAACGTGGCAAGCGCGGGCACATAGTTCACCTTTATAGTTGCTGTCCCGTTGTCGTCGCAAATAAAGTTCGCGCAGTTGTGACTGATTGGTGATGACGATTGATGCAAGTTGGTTGCTGCTGCAATCAATCTTTGTCATCTTTCCGTAAAGTGTAACTTCGGTGTCTGTACAGCATCAGTTCGTCCTTCTCGTTGTACGATGCTCCCTTTATTTTAATTTCCTCTCCCTCTTTCGCAGCTACTTTCGAGTGCGAGTACGCCGCCCACAGCCTCATTGGTTCTGAATACAACAGTGTTGGGTTCGGTGCTTTCTTCATGATTCCCAAGAAGTTTTCATTCCATTCCTCATTCGCCTCGTAGCTTGCCTTTGCTCCGAAAGGTACATAAAGATAAGCTGTGTAGTTCTTGAACATAACGCCGAATGCACCCGTGTTCGCTGACGGTGCCTTAGTGCAGCAACGTGCAGCTCGCGTAATTTCTTTGCAGCCGTCATTGCTCCAGCCTTCACATCTGTAAGGGTAGCTGGCCAATACATACGCTCCAATGCTTCGGTGTTGCAGCACAGACTGACGGGAATAGTTTTAACTCCTTCGTTAATATAAATATCTTTAAGGTTTACTGCACCTTCAAATATGCCTTGATAAATAGTTGTTGCTGTTGGCAATGTTTTATATAATGGTCTTTTATCTGCCAACGGATAAGCCACAAGTATAGTTTCATTGGTACTATACAGCACACCATCTACAACTTTAAAGTTGGGATTATTTTCGATTTCTATCTTTGCAAGTTGCTTACAAGCAGCAAATGCAGCTTGACCAATTTTCTCTAACTTGTCGTTTAGTACGACTTTCGTAATTTGTGTACCATATAAGGCATTGTCGCCTAATGTTTTTAACGATTTCGGAGCGTTGAATTCTGTAATTGCGGTCATATAAAGTGCATTTCTTCCAATAGCTTCCAGCCCATCAGGAAAATTAATTTCGGATAGATTAGAGCAGTTCATAAAAGCAGTTTCGTTCAGCTTTTTTATGTTTTGGGGTAATACGACCTTCTTTAATTTCAGGCATTTGAAGAAAGCACCGCTTCCTATTGCCGTTATTAATTTAGGAAACATCATTGTAGTTAGTGTTGGGTGCTTGCGTAAAGTGTAAGCCGGAAACGTTTTCGATTCTTTTCCTTCAGTATCTACAATGATTGCATCTGTTAGATTTAATACTCTAACGCACTTGCTTGCATAAGCCCATCAATATCCGAGGTATTAATTTTTCCAGTAACAGTTAGGTTCTTCACGGTTTTAAGTTCTTCACCAAGTGTTACTGATAAAGTTCCTGGTTGTGCAATATCTGCAGTTTTAGCCGTTTGTCATTTGAAGTATAACAAAATAACAACGTTATAAGTAATGTAAGTAAATAGTTTTTTCTCATAACTGTGATGATTTAATTAGACATATAAATGATAACTCACAAGCGATTAATGATAAACCTCTTTTATCAATAAAGAGTAGTAGTTGAGGACTAGTCTCTTTTGGGACCAGTCCTCAATAAATTGAGTTTACACTAACTATGATGTTAGATATTAAATTCAATTTAGAATGTTATTTCAGAATACATTTTCTACCATTTACAATGTAGATACCTGGTTGTAGATGGCGGAGATTTTCTGACTTCTTGCATACTAATATTCCTTCAATAGAGTATACATCGTAGCAATAGTTTCGTTTCTATTAATAGTATCAATACCTGATGCAACTTCCAAAGTGATTGGAGTAGATTCCGCCCCATCAGCATATACAGCTGTTACACTATAGTTGTGAATAGCTTCGGTAAGATCCAGTGCATCTGTAAAGTTAGTTTCGGCAGTGTTACCTCGATAAATATTGTCGCAATATATATTGTAACCAGTAAGAATATTACCTGTTTCGAAACTTGCATCGTCTATCATAAATATAGATGCCTGGTCTTTAGATGTATTCTGATGAATTGCAAAATATCGTGTTCCAGCCGGTAGTTTCACACTAATTTCTGTCCACTTTGCAGACTCTTGTACGTATGTATCGCCTATTTTTACGAAGTTCAGCGTATCGGTTCCTGTAGAAGATGCCAACACATCGAATGTTTCTCGTCCGTTAGTTTCCGACTTGATATTGTTTACCCAGAAGTGAATGGTCTGTTCTTTGCCCGACAGTAACGGGCTGATAAGCCAGTTGTTGGCATCGATGTACTCTGTTCCACCCTTATTGAACTGGTAGATAGAGACGAGTGCACGTTTGCCAGAGTGTGGCGCCAGACCTTGTCCTGCCCCGAACACATCAGCTTGGTTGCCAGTTTACGAAGGCGAACTTCGTCTTGGTGCGGATAAGTTCCCTTCTCCGAGAGTGCACCTGCGTATCCATTGTCGGCATCAACAGTTGTCCAGTCGCCAAAGGTGGTAGACCATGCAGATAGTTTTCAAAAATTGTCTTCCATTACATTTGTTTCAATGTACGGTGCTTTCCACGTCAGTTTCACTTTGTTTTCACCAGTAGCTGTAGCTTTAAGGTCTGTCGGACCTGCAAGTTTTGCTGCAATCAGTCGTACAGTCGCACTGGCAGTGTTATTGTTTGTTTTCGAGGTCGTTTTCCATTTCAACTGTGGCGGTAAGCTTCATTTCCTGCGATTGGTCTAACTGATGTAGTCTTAACGGCTACAGGTATCTTTGCCTCGTTGCATTAATAGAAGGTCCTGATCGATGGTAGACGTACACTTCCTTCCCGTTTGCTGTAACAATAAGCTTTGAACCGCGAATGTTGTCGAGTCCCGCATTGGTGACTCTGACGTCAAGATTAACAAGACTGCCCCTTCTTTACGCTCTCTACCGGCATTCATTGTTATGGCGCATCTTTTTGTAACGGGTCTATAACATTGATGTTATCTACATATATTAGGGGTGTCCCCAGAGCGGAGCAGTTGCCATGCCACGTATTCTGATTCGAAGTAATCCAGACTTAAAAGTTCAGTTGGCAAGTCAGAGTATTACATGATTCCATTTTGCTGCACCCGTAGTTTCGGCTGACGGGTCGTGTCCAGGTTTATAGAAGTTCCATCTTGTTTTACTAATTCGATGGCTAACGAACCTTTTGTGCCCGGTTGTGCATAATAGTCGAATAGGAATTTCGGCGAAGCAGCACTTGCAGACTAATTTTTCCTGTAACAATGGCAAAGCAGTTCCGGCTCTTGATGGACTGAAAACAATAGCTCCACCATCGTTATCAACCGTTCTGTCGTTAACGATATCCCATGATATTTCCTTGTTAGGACGCTCGATTGCGAAGAACTGATTTTCGAGCGACAGGTCTTTAAAACTATTGTGGAATGGAAGCATATAGGAGTTCCAACCACGATTGCACCCACACCGTAAAGGCTCGAACCCATCGACGTGTTGGCATTAACAGCCCATTGCTTGTAGTCTTGCACGCCTTCGTTGTTCTGTAGCCCGTTTACAAGATATTCTGTGCCACCTTGTACCGAACCAATCTTCTCGCCAACAGCTCCAGCATCCGTTACATTATATATATCGTATCTCACTTCTGCTGGAACAATCACGCCTCCGTTAGCTACCCTTTACGTCTTTTGCCATGTTATTTTAGCCGAAGTGGTTTGGTCTATGACACGCACCGAAGGAACATCTGGCTTGTCTATACCTACATACACTGTAGCGGTTGCCCGTTCGCCGGGTTCGTCTCCATTAAAGGCTATAATGACATATTCGTTCTTGCCCTTGCTGCTTTTATCGTCGGTCGCAGTAATGGTTGTTCTTGTTGCTGGGTTGTTTATTGTTTTTACAATATAGTTGCCTTTGCGAATTTCAACCTTCGAAATGGCCGATAGTGTTGCTCCGTTTGCAGTCTTAGCAGGCGTCTTAAACGTGAAGTTTGCCTTGAGTGCACCAGACGGATCGGGTGTTGCCTTTAGTCCGGTTACAGCTGCAGGTCTTGTATTTTCTGCCGATTCGATGGACAGAGAGTCCATATAAAGGAAGTATGTTTCTGCATCTGATATAGCGTGGAAGCCGAAATGATAGTCGCCATCGGCAGCTGGCGAGAATGTGTTGCCATAAGTTTGGTAGCTTATCGATGCCAAATCGGTAGGCGGCAACAGTTCGTTGGTCATGTCCGATGCCTTGTTTCCATTACCCCACTTCACCTCAATGCGTTCAGGATAGTTCTCCAATCCGGCACGTGCGCGGAAGCTAAGCTTATAGTTCTTACCACCTTTAAGATGTATGGCAGGCGTAATGAGCCAGTCGTTACCCTTTATTGAGCTATGCTTATAGAAGAAACAGTTGGTGCTTCCGCTAAGCCACTTCCACGTTGTACCGTCATGGTTTGCATCAATAATAGTGTATAGCTCTCGTCGGCCTCTGTCAAGAAGTCGTCGGTAGGGTACTTGAATGCGCTTCCTACAGTTTGTCCGTTGCTCAATGCGAGCATGCTCTGGTGTTTCTCGTTCTTTGCCCTGACAGCGTAGGTGTATTTCTTTAGCAAGTCGGCTGGAATGTTTTCGCTGTATGTAGTTCCTTCGATATCGGTAGCAATGAGAATGGTATCGCCGTCTACTACTTTGTAGATGTCGTACTTCAGCGAACCGAGATAACCACCGTGTGTTCCTTTGGTTGGAGCAGTCAGTTTAGGGTTGCATGGTTGGGCGCATCAATATTGAGTCGGACGTCCTTTGCGCAGCGGTGTGTCGAAACCTATGTAAACCTCTTTTCTTCTTCTTCGGACTGCGACCTACGTTGTTGCTTACAGTTACGGCTATCTTGTTTATTCCTTTCGGGCAGAAAGTAACCGTGGCTTCGCACATGTCGCCCGCCTGAACGGTACCTGCTGCCACTTCGTTCTTGTTGCTCGTAATGCTATAATCGAGTGTTCCATACAACGATTTGCCACCGAAAGTTTCGTCGGGGGCACGGAACTTAATCTTGCCCGTAAGCGATGCGCCTGCAAATTCGCAGCTGAGTGCACCCACAGATGCAGGTGCTTTGTCGGCAGCCTTGGGGGCAGGAATGGTCAATGCCATAACGTTGGTGTTGCCCAGCGGAGCAACTTGCGTAAGATGTCCGTCGGCTAAGTCCACCGTATACAGCATAGACAAGCCCGTAGAGTCTACCGATGCCCAATAAAACTCATCGGTGCGGGGATCTATTTCTCCACTTTGGAAGTAGGCATTGCCGTCATGGCGTGCTACTTGTATACCTGTTGAACCTTTTAGAGTTTCCTTTCCTGTTGTACGATTTATATGGTAGAAATTGCCATCGGTGGCAACACCGTATGCTTCACCATCGCTTGTAATACCCATTGCAACGTATTGGTGTGCTGATTGTCCAATAGTTGTTCTTGTCATCGTCTGGTAATCTATCACTCCAAACTCTCTCCGTGTAAGGTCGGCATTGTAGAACTGCCCAAACACTTCGCCTGTTTGTGGGTCGTTAGCAGTTTCAGTTGCCACAACACGATAGTCTCTTATTACTTCAGGTTCGCCTATCATTTCCCATGTTCGGGTGTCCCATGCAAAGTGAACAACTAGAATGATGCCCCAGCCCGAATAGGTTGTGTCGAGATAAACTCCATGTAATTGTTCCGCATCTTCGGCTAATCCGCTACCAGCATTGAAGTATCCTTTCTCGTATCCAGCTAAAGGATTGAACGAAATATTTTGTGTTGGATTGAACCAGCATACACCTACGAAGTTGTTTGAGAGGATATAGCCCACATCTCGAGGTTCGGTAACACCGAAAGAGGCAGTTTCAAATTTAGGTGCGTACAATTTGTTTCATCTGTGGGCTCACGTAATAGCGATGGTTTTAGGTTGGGCTATCATCATTTGGTTTAGCAGCGAGAAAGTTTTAACTTCTTTAAACTTCGTATCTGCTTTCTTCGCTTGTGGTAACACCTTCTTTAATATAAAAGGTGTGTCTGATTTCGGCGTGTTTTGTGCCGATGTTGATAATGCCATTATGCTTGCGATGGCAGCGATGGCAAGAAAAAATGCTTTTTCTTTTCATGTTGAATTAGTATAAAATTATAAATTTGGGTAACTGTAGTATGCAACAATTGTGTTGTTTTATATGTTTGCTAACTAAGTTTCGGTGCAATAGACACATTGTTCAATACATCTGTTTTTAGCACGAAACAGATTCTAATATGAATGATAGGGCTTTTTCATAATAGCAATGTTTTTATGTGATGTACAAAAAGATATTCAGATGTCTGCAAAGATATAATAATCGTAATTGAATACCAAATTTTATTGACAAATATTGCCGTTTTTGTGCAACTTTATTTTATTTTTCGTGCGACGATGGTTCTCTCTTGCCAATCTGCTATCTATGTTGTCGTCTCAGGTCAGTCCGCTTCTTGCATCTTGCAAGTGGCTAAATTGATACGTTTGATTAGTACAGAAGGGTTCATCAAATCATGGTACTGTGGAATTATCAAAAGAAGTGGAAAATGTTTATCACAGCTTTTGATAATTTGCTGGGAGTACTGTCTGATGGTGTCTGGAAGCTGCTGCTGACGATATTCAAAACTATTGTCGTAGAGTTCAGAATGATTGGAAACTGTATTCTGAACTGCCACAAACTACACTTAAATACACTCCAGACGCTGTACAGACATGGCATTTCATTTTTGTTTATTGGTATTCTGCCATAGCAAAAGGGCATATCTACGTTCTGTAGATACGCCCTTTTAGTTTGTATGTAGTAAGGATATATGGATTTAGTTGCCGCCTCCGTTATTTCCGTAAGGCTGACTTCCGAAGTCTTCGTCCATTTCCATTTGGTTGTCTTTCTTCTTGCTCTTCTTTCCGTTACCAAAGTTCCATGTAAGTGTAAGGCGGAGAGTGCGACCCTATGCGCCAACTTTCTTGGTTGCGTGTAAAGGTATCGCTATGTGTGTAGGTTTTCCATTTGCGAGTGTTGAATAAGTCGCGACAGTTTACAGACAGCATTAGCTGTTTATTGAGGAAGCTTTTTCTAAAGCCGAAATCTATACTTCCGCTTGGCGACCTATAACCTTGTGCTACACTTTCACGGCTCTGATAGTTGCCTGTTAGCTGTATTGAAATATCGTAGGGAAGCATTAGGCTGGCTTGCATGCGTGCGTTCCATGTGAAGTTGCTATTACCCTTGCCCGTAATGGTTTGTCCATCTATGTTGAAATTGAAGCCATCAAGTTTGTAATAGTAGAAGTTAGCCGATGTAGAAAGATTCAGAATACGGAACAAGCGGTTTCTTGCCGTAAGTTCCAGACCCGTTGATGTGCTCTTGGCAACGTTGAAGCTGGTTTGATAGAGCAGTCCATCGGCAGGACTGCGGTAGGTTATGCGCGTCGCATCACGTCGGTGGTTGGACGACAGTAAGCCGATACAAGCGGCGAGTGTTCGCGCCATGTACGCAGATAGTTCAGCGAGACAGAGTTGCTGTATTCCGGCGTCAGCTCCGGGTTACCAGACGATATTACAGTGGCGTCGCTCGTGTTCCGGAATGAGTTAAGTTCTCCGCCCCATGGTCTGCGTAGTCGTCTGGTGTAGTTAAGTTGTAGCTGGTCGTTCTTTGTGAGCTGATAGCTCATAAAAATGCTGGGGAAAAGCTGGGAAGTAATCTTTTCTTAAAGGGTTTGTTGCGTAGACTTGCATTGTGCTCTTGTGCCCTGAATAGCTTTTCTGTATTTACCTTCCAATATTCACCGCGTAATCCCGCCATTAATCCAAATTTGCCCGAATTGTACGACAAAGTAGAGTATAGGGCGTGTATGTTGTTTTTGTAAATGAATCGGTTATAGTATAGTTGGTCTTCCACAATATTATATCCAGCCCAACTGTTGTGGTCTACGAAAGCTTTCTTGCGGTGTATTTTTCTTTTGACAAGTTAGCTTGATAACCAGCCTGAATGCGTAGTGCCTTCGATATTTGATTCTCGTAGTCGAGCTTTTATTTCCACGACCTATTATTTACGTATAGCGGTTTGTATTGATAGCTACCAGTAGTTCCAGGCATTACCATTGAGTTGCCCTGCCGCATCAAAAATAGGTGGTAGTGTCTTGATAAACATTAATATTGTCGGCTTTTCCACTTGTCGTAGCCCACGCTGAAGTCAAAGAAATGCTTGTCAGAGAAGTTGTGGCGGTAGTCGAATTCGGCGTGCATCATACGCATCTTGTTGTCTCCGTGCGTGTTTCGGAGCATTAAACGGCTGTTGAGCGGCGAACCAATGGTTCCCGTATTCGTAGAGCGTTTTGCTGTTGTCTTTGTTTTTTCCAAACGTGAACATGCCACTAAAGCGACACGTCGTCCTTCTTTGTGGCATGCAAAGTGATGCCAGCTCGTGTGAACAGATTATTGCCTTGTTCTTTTCTGCTACTATTATATTGTTGATAAGTGTTGGTATTTATGTTGTTCTGATGACTCCACGAACCTCTTTCTTTATTACGGTGGCGATATCCTACATTGGCGTATGCATCTATGAGCGAACTGTTGTAGTTTATATTTGCCGATGTGTTGGCACCTCTATGCGTATCTCCGCCAGCCTGAACACTACCATAATAGCCCGCTTTGAGGTTCTTCTTCAATACAATGTTAATGATACCAGCTGAACCTTCTGCAGAGAATTTTGAAGATGGATTGTCTATAACTTCAATGCGATCGATGCTTTCGGCAGGCAATTGTTGTAGAATATTGGCACGATTGTCGGAAGTTAGTCCTGAAGATTTACCATTAATCCAAACCTCTACACTTGAATTACCACGTAGAGATGTTTCCATCGTTATCCACCTCTACACTTGGAATGTTCTCTAATACATCTGATGCAGCTCCACCAGCATTTGCAATCTGTTGGTCTACACTGAAAGACTTGCGGTCTACTTCCAGTTTCATATCCGAACGTTGTGCTGTTACCACCACTTCGCCAAGCGATTTGGCATCTTCTACAATATAAATAGCTGTAAAATTCTTGATGGGTGCAGCCTCTGTAAGACTAAACTTTCTTGTTGCATCTTTATATCCAATGCTACTTGCTGTTAGGGTATAGTTCCCATCAGGTACATCTGGAATAGTAAAGCGCCCATCAGTATCGGTAATGGAACCTTTAAAAATCTTGTCGCTTCCTTCCTTCCGAATAACGACATTTATAAATTCTAACCCAGTGTTAGTCTTTCTATCCAACACTCTACCTTTTACTGAACCTTGTGCGAACGCTACTACCACGTTAAAAACGAAGAGCAGCAAAAACGAAATAATCTTCTTCATAACATACTCTACGACACATTTTGTGGCGAAAAGTTTAATGTAAAACGAAAAAAATGGTGTAAACAACTATAAGAATGCTTTTTTTTGTTACCTTTGCATAAATTATATGTGCGTGGAAACAGAGTTATACGCACCAATAAACTGAGACATAACGCCCTTGTAGTTCAATGGATAGAACACGGCTCTCCTAAAGCTGAAATATGAGTTCGATTCTCATCGGGGGGTACAGCAATCGTATTTAGAAAGCTATAATTTTAACAATCACACTGTATGCTTGGAGCTATTATAGGCGATATTGTAGGGTCTCGTTTTGAATTTGGACCTACACCTGAGAAAGATTTTGAACTTTTCACTGATGAGTGTTCCTACACAGACGATACAATATGTACCGTAGCTATTGCCGATGCGATACTAAACGAACGTTCTTATAAAGGAAGCTCTCTTAGATTGGTGTCATCGTTATCCAGAGCCAATGGGTGGTTATGGCAATATGTTCTACGATTGGTTGCACGAAACCAACCCTCTACCCAAAAACTCGTTTGGCAATGGTGCAGCAATGCGTGTAAGTCCAGTGGGCTGGCTCTTTTTCCGATTGGGAAGAAGTAATAGCTGAAGCCAAGAAGAGTGCCGAGATATCGCACAACCACGAAGAGGGGATAAAAGGTGCACAGTGCATTGCCGAAGTTATATGTTGGCTACGACACATGCGTTTTACTAAATCCGATGTAGAACGAAAGATTGAAAAGTTCTATGGCTACGAGTTGCCACCTATGCGAAACATACGTAAGATAGGAGCGCAAGGACACTTTGATGGCACTTGCCAAGAAACTGTTCCCTATGGCATTGCGCTGTTTTATGGACATAATAGCTTTGAAGACACTATCGTCTTGCTGTGCTTTGCGATGGCGACACCGATACGAAGGCTTGCATAGCAGGTGCAGTAGCCGAAGCTTACTACGAAATTCCAGAGAAAATGGAGGAGAAGGCATTTAGCTATCTGCCCGATGATATGTTAGAAGTTCTATCCCAATTCTACGATAGAATACAGTTGGATATAAACAAATAACACTTAAACTATATCCACATTATAATAGAAGAAAACACGGCAGTGATTTCAATATCCTATAGAAGCAAGTTATATATAAGTGCTCATCAGCTAATATGGTAGGACAGCCTACTATTTGGGAGTCTTAAAACCTTATTTGTTTTCTAATTCAAAAGCCTACTCTTTGAATTTTCTAAACTCTTTAGTTGTTCTTTTTATATGCAAAGTTTTGCCGTAATTTCAGTTTAGTAGAGAATAGGTGGCGAAAATTATGGGCAACGCCTACAGTGCATATAAACCGAATAAGATATCTCATATATTTGAGAAATCCACTATAATTCAGTTGCGTTTGTTTTAGATATCTGTCACGTTCGTCTTAGATATCTGTCGCACTCGTCTCAGATATCTGTCAGTTGCGTTTTAGATATCATACAAAACTACTACGTTTATAACATTATATTCCAGCACCTGAAAGATATTTATTCAGATGAAAAATATGAGAACTTTTATTCAGCAATGTTTCTACTTGAATGCAGCGGTAAATACCTGGACAGCAATATGTTGTTCGGTATCTTGTTATGTGAGGGTGAAACTCGCCACAATTGTCTTATTCTCCAAAGAGTCTCTATCTCTTTTCTATAGAGCCGTTATTTCTGTAACTCGGGAATAACATTAGAAATCGATTTTTGCACCTCTTCGTGTGAACAACCTTCTTTGAAAACAACAAAAATGGTGTCATCGCCGGCTATGGTTCCTAATATCTCCGGCAGGTCGCTATTGTCTAGATTGTAGGCAATGGCACTAGCGTAGCCAGGTCGTGTCTTAATAATAGCCATTTGTCCTGAAAAGTGTATAGACAAATATCCACTTCGAAGAAGCATTTCTGACGCTTTTCCTGGTGTAGAAACACGTTTATACATCGAATCGTTTGGAAGTACATATACGTATTTTCCCCCCATAGAGGCTGCTTTCGCAACCTTCAGTTGTTTGAGATCACGACTCAAAGTGGCTTGTGTTAATTTATAACCTTCTTTTTGTAGCGCCTTTATAACTTCTTCTTGCGAACTCAATTCCATGCTCGATATAAGCATCTTAATAGTCTCTAATCGTTTTGTCTTTACCTTCATACTACAGAATATCTATGCGTTATAATGTCGCAAAAATATGCAAAATATTCTGATTATGCAAGAAATAACGAGTGTAAAATTACTTTTTATGCGTGTTTTCTTTGTTCTTTCATTTCTCTCTCTCTTTGCGCAGTGAGTGAAAGTAGCTAAACACACTTTGTCTATTACAGTCAGTGTTATGTTTAAGGGTGTTCAAAGCTTTTGTTCTTCTAACTGTTATATATAATAAGGTGTACCACACTTGTTTATAGAAGGAAAGAAGAAAAAACACTATTTTTGGCAAAAAAGTAGGCTAAAAGTTTGCGAATAATAGAATAACACAATATCTTTGCAGTGTACTATTGACGTAGTATGGTATATAGAAGAATAATAATTAAAATGAAATACGATTATGATTGAAGTAAAGAACTTAGTATTCAACTATCCCGGAAACAAGCACAAGGTGTTTGACGGATTGAATTTAACGTTGAAAGAGAATCGCATTTATGGTCTGTTAGGTAAGAACGGTATGGGCAAGAGTACTTGCTTTACCTGATAGCTGGATTGTTGCGCCCGAAGAAAGGAAATGTTTGCGTCGATGGAATAGAGGCTAAGGAACGCCGTCCGGAGATGCTTCGCGAGATATATGTAGTGCCAGAGGAATATAATCTTCCTAATCTCACGCTGAAGCAGTACGTAAAAGTACATCAGGACTTTTACCCACGCTTCAGCGAAGAGATTTTAAAGAACTGCCTCAGAGATTTCGAAATGCAGCCAGATGTAAAGCTTCAAGCACCTGTCAATGGGACAGAAGAAGAAGATTTACATGAGTTTCGCAGTGGCTTCGTGCTGTCAATTGCTATTAATGGACGAGCCAACAAACGGACTGGACATTCCTTCGAAAGCACTTTTCCGCAAGGTGATAGCCGGAAACCTCCCTTCTGACTCGTCGCTCATTATCTCTACGCACCAAGTGCACGACGTTGAACAGCTGTTAGACCACGTCTTCATTCTCAATAACTCGGAGATGATGAGTCGATGCATCGGTAGAAGAGATTGCCAAACAGTACGAATTTACTTACCGCAACGCCAACGAGATGGGCGAAGACGTGCTCTACGCCGAGCCATCGCTGCAGGGCAATGCTGTAATTGCACGCAGAAAGGCAGACAGCCCCGAAACCACAATCAACTTGGAACTGTTCTTCAATGCAGCAACCTTAGGTAAACTAAACAATAAATAAGGAGGAAAAGATATGAAAAAGATATTTGGTTTTACATTCAACGTGTGCCTTTCAATGCTTGTTTTCGCACTGTTGCTGACATCGTGCGTACGCAAAAAGCAGGACTTGGGCAAGGTTATAACAAAAGGAAGTTAAGGTTACACCGTTCCAAGATATTGCCGTTTATGGCAATGCAATGGTACATATAGTTCCTGGCGATACATATAAGGTAGTGATAAAAGGCAAACAAAAGCTGGTTGGCAGTGTTGAAGTTGAGCAATCGGAAGGCGGTTTGACAATTAACGATGCACAAAACAACATTTTCCCGGACAACGAGGTACGCTTCGGAAAATTAACAAAAAGAAGACTTTGTAGCCGATGTCTACATCACGATGCCTACGCTGCACAATGTCTACTTGGAGAGTAACGCATCGTTGAGCATAGACAAAGCCATGACAGCAGATAGTGTCAGTTTCGGCATGTTAGGCAATTCGAGTGTGAGACATAGCTGGTCTTACAGCGAAAGAACTAAAGATTAAGGCACAAGGAAACATGACCATGGGCTTCGCACACCTAACCGTAGACCGCATGCAGGCAGAAGTACAGGGCAACGCTTCGGTAGATGTTAATTTCGATATGGGTGGCGATGTAGACTTTATAATGCAAGAAACGGTTCTGCAACGCTCTCTGGCGTAACCCGCAACAAGCCTAATTGTACTATGAGTGGCAACAGATGTGAGACGACCACACCACGCGAGCACAGAAATAAGTAAGTAAGGAACTTGTAGAACAATAAAAACAAAACGATAAATATGGAGACTTTCAATATAAAAAGGTTGGCAACGTATGCACAAGGCTTGTAATGCTTAGAAAAAGATACTTCAACATCTTCTTAGCTATAACGCTGTTTGTTGCTTTGATTTGTATCTTTGCTTGTAACCCTTTCAGTGGCGAAGCAAAAGAAACACTTGAATATGCGTATTCGTTCTTTCAGGTAGTGGGAAGCATATACGCTTTCGCAGTTGTATTCATTATAGTAAACGGTGCGAACATTATTCGCGACCTGAAAACAAAAGCAGCAACGTATAGACGAACTGGTATTGCCAGCTACCAACCTCGAGAAGTTCACGGCACGCGTATTGGCTTCTACTGTTCTTGTACTCATACTCGTAGCAGCTGGTATCGTGGTAGGCGACATCTTGCAGATGCTTATAAACATGCTGTTACACAAGGGAACGTTTGCCTCAATAAGCCTTTATGCTACCAAACAGATGTACAGCATGATGGAAACGAGCATTATTGCTATGGAGAATTTAAGCCATAAGCCTGTACGATTAATGTTTACCCTGATGCTCATAGGAGGCAATGCGTTCTACCTGCTGGGCGGAATGCTCTTTAGAAAAACGGCTTGGCTGAAAACAACTTTGGCTATAATCATTCTCTCAATCGTCCTTTTCAGTATGTTTGTTGGCTACGCCTATGTTGTTTACGCCTACACAAGCTATGTGGTCTATATTCCCGAATGGATGCAAAGCGCTTGGTTCAACATTGCATTAATGATGGTTCAAATATGTGCTTGCTATTATTTTGCCTACCGAATTTACTGCAAACTGCAGGCCATCAATACTCGCTGGCTGAATATTTAAACAGTTATTGTTTGTGAGAAAGGGCTGCTTGCAGCCCACTCATAATCCCAGCTATCAACATAAAAAACGATTTAATTATGAATTTCAACAATAACAAGGCGATATACGAGCAGATGGCAGACCGCCTGTGCGACGAAATAATAGCCGAAAAACTATAAGACTGACGACCGGATACCATCGGTTCGGGGTACGCCATCATGCTGGAAGTGAACACCAACACCGCCGTGAAGGCATACTGAACTGCTCGCCCGCGAAGAAATAATATACAACAAGCGGGGCTTGGGCTGCTTCGTGGCACCCGATGCCCGCCCCCAGATACTGGCACAACGCAAGAAAGAGTTTGTGAACGAGTTGTTGCCGGAAGTGTTCAGGCAGATGTCGTTGCTCGGAATAGGCATAAACGACATAGAAAATATGTGGAACGAACAACATACAGCGTAGAAAACGCATAACAACGAACAAGGGGCAGATTGGCAAACAAAGCTAATCTGCTCTCTTTTCTTTCTATTATAGCAACACTTTAACCCAAATCGGGCAATTAAAAACCCGTTGTCTGCACGTCCCATACCACTAACGAAACACAGGAACACGTGTGCGCAACATTTTTCTCGGCTTCCCGTATCGCTTTTTCATGTAGTTCCGTCTCGTTTTAGCCGTACCAAATAGTAGTACTTAAGATTAAGTAACTATCTATTTAAACTTAAAGTAACTATATATTTAATATTAAATAGCTATCTACTTAAACTTAAATAACAACAGAAGATGCTTATAAAAAAATATGATTACCCCATAGTATAAATACGATTTAACCATAGAGAAAATGCAAAGACAGACTGTAAAACGCGACTGCACACATACATCTGCTGCACCGTAATGGGTGGAAAACCTTTTTGAAAAGCATTCATTTTACGTAAAATAAGGCATCTTGTCTGTTCATACAGGGCAAACCAGCCCCGCAAACACGCTTTTTAAGCCCTGAAAAACTTGCCACATATAAAAAAATATTTATAATATTGCACTGAATTAAAAACATAATATAAATAACAATTAAACACATGAAGAAAAAGAACACTAATTGCAGCTTGCTTGCTGGCTGCAATGTCTGCAAAACGCTCAAAGTCAGGTATCGGGCATCGACAAAAAGAACATGAACCTGAATGTAAAGCCGGGAACCGACTTCTATCAGTATCTTTGCCGGCGGCTGGCTGAAGAGCCACCCATTGAGACGCAGAGCACACTAACAATGGTGCGTTTACCGACCTTTACGAAGAAAATCAGAAGCGTATTCAAGAACTAATATTAGAATATGCAAGCAAACCACAGAAGAAAAGGAACCCTCGAACAGAAGATAGGAACTTTCTATAACATGCTTATGGACAGCGTGCGCCTGAACCGCGAAGGCTGGGAACCGCTGAAGCCGACACTCGCCCGCATTGCTGCTGTCAAAAGCAACAAGGAATATCAGCTGGTAACAGCCGAATTGGACCGTCGTGGCGAAGGCACCATGATGTTCGGAATAGGCGTTGGTGCCGACATGCGCAATGCCTCTATGAACATCGTAGCCATTGGTCAAGGTGGCTTGGGCTTGGGAACACGCGACTATTATCTGAACGACGACCCACAGACCGTGAAGGTTCGCGAAGCCTACAAAACCTACATGAAGAACCTTTTCAAGATGGTAGGCAACGACGAAGCTACTGCTGCAAAGAAGGTGGAAGCCATCATGGCAATAGAAACACGCATAGCAAAGGTCAGCTACTCAAACGTTCAGCTTCGCGACATGAGACAAGAACTATCACAAGATGAGCTACAACGACCTCGTGCTGAACTTCCCGGGCATAGACTGGGGTAACGTTTTCTTGCAGTCAGGCTTCCCTCCTTTCGATGCAGTAGACGTTGGACAGCCCGAGCCAATACACGAAGTAGAGAAGATATTGGCTGATACTAAGCTCGACGATTTAAAAGCTTACGCCGAGATAAAGGTCATTTCGGGCGCAACAAGTCAGCTTAGCGATGCCTTCCGTGCCGAAAGCTTTAAGTTCAGCAGTGTGTTGAGCGGTGCGCAACAAGACCGTCCGCGCTGGAAACGTGCCGTGGCTACGGTGTCAGGCGTATTCGGCGAAGCCATCGAAAGCTCTATGTGGCGAAGTATTTCCCCGAAAGCAAGCGAGCACATGATAAGACTCGTGAAAAAATTTGCAGGAAGCATTGGGGCAACGCATACAGGAAGCAACATGGATGAGTGCTGCAACCAAGGCGCAAGCCAAGGACAAGTTAGACAACTTCATAGTCAAGATAGGCTATCCGGACAAGTGGCGCGACTACAGCGGACTGCAAATAGACGACAAACTGTCGCTCTACGCAAACATGCAGAACATAAACGAATTCCTCTTGCAAGACGAATTGAACCGAAAGGTAAACAAACCGGTAGACAAAATGGAATGGGGCATGACACCACAGACCATCAACGCCTACTACAACCCTACCACGAACGAAATCTGTTTCCCTGCTGCTATCCTCCAGCCACCATTCTTCGACCCTAACGCAGACGACGCAGTGAACTACGGAGGCATAGGTGCCGTAATCGGACATGAGATGAGCCACGGCTTCGACGACCAAGGTTCGCAGTTCGACAAGACTGGCAACCAGCGCGATTGGTGGACCGCACAGGACAAGAAGAACTTCCAGGAACGCTCAAAAGTATTGGTAGACCACTTCGGCAAAGTAGAAGTAGTAAACGGTAAGAAAGTGAATGGTCAGCTCACATTGGGTGAGAACATTGGCGACAACGGTGGTTTGAACATCGCTTTCCGTGCTCTTCAGAACAGCATGAAGAAAAAACCATTGAAGACTTTGGACGGTTTCACACCCGAACAACGCTTCTTCCTCTCATGGGCACGCGTATGGGCAGGCAACGCAAGACCAGAATATCTTGAATATCTCATCACTGTAGATCACACTCACCAAATATGGCACGTGTAAACGCTGCTCTCCCAGAAATAGATGCGTGGTACGATGCATTCAAAATAAAGAAGGGCGATAAACTGTTTATACCAGCAAACAAACGTGCACACATCTGGTAAGCACAGCAACAACAACGCTATAAGTGGCAGATGAGCTACTTAAAAGCAATATAAAAAAATGCCTACGAACTGAGCCAACACTCGTTCGTAGGGTTTTTGTTTCTCAATACTCTCATTAAGCAAAACCAGCACTATAGTATGGGCACCTATTCTTGCTACATTGCCAGTAACCGCTCGTACAATTATGTATAATAAGAAAAGCATAACCTTACAGAGATACTAAAACGGGGAAAATAGTAGCTATATGCACACGAATGTAAAATATAATCGCTATCTTTGCACATATTAGACAGTATTTCACAGTTAAAACGAATAAGAAAAAGATATGACACAAGACGAGAAAACAAAGATAGAAGAAGAAATTGTAGACGTATTGAAGACAGTTTACGACCCCGAAATACCAGTAAACATATACGACCTTGGTATGATTTACAAGATAGACCTGCACGACGATGGCACATTAGATATGGATATGACCTTTACTTCGCCATCTTGTCCGGCAGCCGACTATATTTTCGAAGACGTTAGAACAAAGGTAGAAGGCGTAAAGGGCGTAAAGACTGCCAACATAGAACTTGTGTTCGACCCCGTTTGGGACCAGAGCATGATGTCGGAGGAAGCACGTGTCGAATTAGGTTTCGACTAATTTAATCCATCACTAACCCTACTGTAACTATGAAGAATGTTTATTTCCTTTCCGATGCTCATCTTGGCTCACTGGCAATAGAGCATAGACGAACACAAGAACGCCGATTAGTTCGCTTCTTAGATAGTATAAAAAATAAGGCAGAGGCAATATATCTGTTAGGCGATATGTTCGATTTCTGGAACGAGTATAAATATGTAGTTCCAAAAGGCTTTACACGCTTCTTAGGGAAAACTCTCTGAACTTACAGATATGGGTGTGAGATACATTATTTTACAGGTAATCACGACCTTTGGACATATGGCTATCTGGGAAAAAGAATGTGGAGTGATTTTTACATCGAGGTGACTTAACAACCGAAATACACGATAAAGTATTCTATTTGGCGCATGGTGATGGGCTTGGCGATCCAGACCCATTATTTAAAATTCTGCGACGAATATTCCATAATCCTTTCTGCCAACGTCTGTTGAATTTTCTGCACCCATGGTGGGGAATGCAATTAGGGTTGAAATGGGCTAAGAAAAGTCGCCTGAAACGGGTAGACGGCAAAGAGCTTCCGTTTCTTGGTGAAGAGAAGGAGTTTTTGGTGCAATATACTAAACACTATATGCAAACTCACAAAGATATAGATTACTATGTTTATGGACATAGACACATAAAGCTCGACCTACCTTTAGATAAGAAAACACGTATGTTTATTCTTGGCGATTGGATATGGCAGTTCACTTATCTTGTATTCGATGGTGAGCATACTTTCCTTGAAGACTATGTTGAAGGCGAGACTGTGTTGTGAAAAAAACGATAGAAGCGTATATTTAAACAGCTTTTCGGGTGTTTGTAAAAATAGCCGGTTTAATGGTCAAATGTACTCCTGAAAGGGGGCATAATGCTCTCTTTTTCATACCTTTGCAGGTATTTATAATGCTATAATGGAAAATCATCATAAAAAAAGTGCCAGAAATGCGGTTCTCATGATGTAATCTGCAAAGGAGTTAAACGTGGTTCCTCGTATTGGTATTGCAAGAGTTGTCAATGCTATTTTAGTGGTCGTGAAAAGCCTAATAAGGCTGCCATTGTTGAGTTCTATTTACAAGGGCGCCATACATTGCTTGAAACAGCTCAAAAATATGGTATTTCAGTTTCTACCCTACAACGATATCTCAAAAACGTACCCCAAAATCAGGATGTTTCTTGCAGAATTCATCCCATTGCTATAACACTACAAATGGATGCCACCTATTGGGGGCGAAACTTTGGAGTAGTCATTTTTATGGATGCAACAACACACAAAGTCTTGCATTATCGCTTCTTACGTGGTAAGGAGAGAATTTCTGATTATCAAGCTGGAATTTCCTGTCTCCAAGATCAAGGATTTACAATCAGAGCCATTGTAAGTGACGCATTATCAGGTATTAAGGAAGCATTTCCTGAAATACCTTATCAGTATTGTCAGTTTCATCAGCTTCAGCGAATAAGACATTTGCTCACCACTAATCCTCGCTTACCTGCGGCCAAAGAACTCAAGGCATTGGTGCATCAACTTACACAATCCAGTCGTCTAGACTTTGAGACATCTCTTGAAAGATGGGAGCAAAAGTGGAAAGATTTTTTGCAAGAGAAGTCTTATGGTGAAGATGGCAAATGGCACTTCACTCATAGAAGAACGAGAAGTGCTTTTTATAGTTTAAAACGCAATCTAAATGCACTATTTACCTTTGAGAATTTCCCTGCCGATCAAGTTCCACGCACTAACAATGCTATTGAGTCTCTTAACTCTGTATTGAAGATGAGATTGCGTCTTCATCGTGGACTTTCGAAAGAGAAGCGAGAACTGCTTATTGGAAACATATTAAGGGCTTACAACCCCGATAAACACTAGGGAGTTCAACTATTATAGGAGTACATTTGACCATTAAATGAAAAAGAGAGCATTTTTGCCCCCTTTCAGGAGTACATTTGACCATTAGTCAAATAGCCTTATTATATGCTCTCTCATATTTCTTACAAATGAAACGCTATTTCGTTGATGGCTGTTTATTGAATAATTTTGGAGGTTTAAATGAAATGTGTATATTTGTAAATGATTTTTAGAATAGAGATTATGTAATATATAATGACAGTCTTATAAAACTTTTTCGGTGAAACAGATGATATATAAAATACACATTTAATTCATCATTTAGAATAAAACTCAGGTTTGTAGATTAAGTTTAGTCAAAAAGGTAGCTGTCGTGAGATAGCTGCCTTTTATGTTTTTGTATGTATCTACTATATATCATATTTTATTCTTTATATTTTACAAACTCAATAGAGAAGTCAACAGGGTGTGTTTGTAAAAGAGAATTGCTATAATGAAATACGCTCTAATACAATAAAGTTTCTAACAATATATTGATGCTCAATTGTTCGTAATAATGCTAAAGACAAAACATTGCCGAATAAAAACTTTCATCGTTATCTTATTATTGAATCCCATTTAAGTGCTGTAATATAACGTTATAAACGTAGTTGTTTGGTATGATATCTAAAAACGAAACTGACAGATATCTGAGACGAGCGTTACAGATATCTGTAACAGAGATACGACAGATATCTAAAACAAACGTAACAGATATCTAAAACAAGCGTAACTAAATTTAATCGATTTTGATAGACTTATGAGATGTTCTATTTGCTTCGTAAATAAACAAAAAGAGCTGTTTACAACCTTTCCATTCCTTTTCTACTGACCCAAAATAATATCCATTCTATCACCAACTTCACTAATGGATATAAAAAAAGGAGTACCGCCGTACTCCAACCTTTGTTAACCTTAAATCTAATACTATGAAAAACACGATGCAAAGTTAGGTGTTATTATTCAATAATAAAAATAATGAGATAGAAAAATTGCCATTTTATTAGTTTTATTGATTTAAATCAATTATCAGTGATAGCGTTTGTATATATCTTCTATGTATTTGCAAGTATTTAGTGTTACTTGCCTTACAAAAGAATAGCAATAGAAATAAGAATTTGTCGCAATGCACTACTTATGCTTTCGTTGGTTATATTGCTGTGTGGCATTTTTGGTATAAACAATAGTTTTTATAGTGTGCAGAGAAGCCAATTTAAGAAATGTGTTGTGCGACTTAGAAAACAGAAAGTACACGGGCAATTACAATGCTCTTTATAACGCCTGTATTAAATCTTTTAATAGTCTATATAAATAAGGTGTAAAAAAACACGTTTCATTTGGTGTAATGAGGTGAATTTGCTATCTTTGCATCGCAAAATGGATATAAAACATTTATAAAATAAAAGTATACTATGGATTTACTTAACCAAATCATCGCACGCGCTAAAGCGAACAAGCAACGCATTGTACTTCCCGAAGCAGAGGAAGAAAGAACACTACGAGCTGCAGACAAAGTATTGGCTGATGGCATAGCCGAAATAATACTCATTGGCAACCCAGATAACATTAAGAGATTGGCTGGCGAATGGGGATTGAAGCATATAGATAAAGCTACTATTGTGGACCCTGAGAACAATCCTCGTAGCGAAGAATACGCAGAGCTTCTGACAGAGCTACGTAAGAATAAAGGTATGACAATAGATAAAGCGCGCGAGTTGGTAAAGAACAACCTGTACTTAGGCTGTATGATAATAAAGACCGAAGGTGCCGATGGACAGATTTCGGGTGCTCTCTCTACTACAGGCGACACGCTTCGCCCAGCATTGCAGATTATAAAATGTGCTCCGGGTGTTAGTGTTGTAAGTGGTGCAATGCTCATTCTAACACACGAAAAGCAATATGGTGAAGATGGAGTGGTTGTAATGGGCGATGTTGCTGTAACACCAAACCCAACTGCCGACCAAATGGCGCAAATAGCTTATACCACTGCAGAAACTGCTAAGAGCGTTGCAGGGTTTAAAAATCCAACAGTGGCAATGCTGAGCTTCTCTACAAAGGGCTCTGCAAAAGATGCTATAGACAAGGCAACGGGCAAAAGTGTATATATCATCGACAAGGTTGTTGAGGCTACAAAGTTGGCTAAAGAAAAGTATCCAGATTTGAAGGTTGATGGAGAATTGCAAGCCGATGCTGCTCTCGACCCAACTGTTGCTGCAAAAAAGGCAAAAGACTCTGATGTTGCTGGTAAGGCTAATGTGCTTGTTGTGCCTAATTTGGAAGTGGGAAACATTGGCTACAAACTTATACAACGTCTTGGTGGAGCTACTGCCATTGGCCCTATACTACAAGGTATAGCACGTCCGGTAAACGATCTGTCGCGTGGTTGCTCGGTAGACGATATCTATTATATGGTTGCCATCACAGCTTGTCAGGCACAAGACGCTAAGGCATAACCAGAGAAATCAAAAGGAGCAGGACAGAGATACCTCCATCTAACTCCAATATCTATAAAATAAGAATAAAGAGATTGCAGAATGAGAAAATATTAGTTTTTAAATTGCGGTAGTAGTTCTATCAAAGTACAAATTGTACGATATGACTGACGAGAGTGTGCTCGCACAAGGTGGTGCAGAGCGTGTAGGACTCGATCAAGCCTTTGTAAAGTAACTTTAAAAGATGGTAGCAAGGAAAAGATTATGCACGATATGCCCGACCATAAAGAGGTGTTAGGGTTTGATTTCAACTCTTGCTCGACCCTAAATATGGTGCTATAAAGAGCTTAGACGAGATTGATGCTGTTGGACACCGTGTAGTGCAAGGTGGAGACTTATTTGAGAAGAGTTGCATTGTTACGAAAAAGGTAGAGGAAGGAATAGAAAGTTTGATAGACCTTGCTCCAGTGCACAATTTAGGACACTTACGTGGAATTAGAGCGTGGACGCTTTAATGCCTCACACACCACAAGTAACAGTTTTTCGACAATGCCTTCCATAGCACTATGGAGCCGTATGCGTTCCTCTATGCAGTTCCATACGAAATGTACGAAAAGTACCATGTGCGTCATATAACCCGCCGACCATCAGTAGCAATGCATCAACTG
>BNJU01005013.1_pt1 | contig 23971 bp, 13 predicted proteins | sample 8539281 | NCBI WGS metagenome assembly BNJU01 (sample SAMD00202456, study PRJDB9452) | human saliva metagenome | isolation source: human saliva | place: Japan
AATTATCAGAAAAGTCCCTATTAAATGGGGCTTTTTGTTTTACCTCTAAAGTAAAAGTATTATAGGATTTTTTTCAAAAATTGCCCCTGGTTTGACAAATTGATCCTACTGAAAACGATTTTATTACTATCTAAAACAAAAATTATAAAAAAATAGCAATAATTAAGGATAATTGCTTTCCAAAAATCGACAGATTAGTCTATAATGTAAGGGAAATAAAAAAATGTAATAAGGAGACAGAAATGTTTTTTTAAACGTTCGAACGGTGAATTCCGTGAAACGGATCGTGTGACTCGTTTCAAATTGATCAAATCAGGTAAAAACTGGTTGCGTGCTGCGACTTCTAACTTTGGTCTTTTGAAGGTCATTCGTGGTCAAGTCGAAGAGACTGTTGTAGCTGAAGTGCGTGAAGACGCAGTATCAGTGAAAGAAATGACAAGCCGTGGCTTGCTCAAAGGGATCGTAGCAGCTGGGGCTGTTTTTGGTGCAGCTACAGTAGCGAATACTGCAAAAGCAGATGAAATAGGATCAGACGTTGCGACTGCATCTGAGCTTTCAAGTGAAGCTCTTGTAGAACAAGGAAGTACAGTACTTGGTACAACATCAACAACAGAATCTCAGTCTGAATCAACAACAGCATCAACAACTGAGTCAACTACTGAATCTCAATCTCAATCAACAACAGAATCAGCTAGCGCTTCTGCATCTGCAAGTGCTTCAACCTCTACAAGCGTATCTGTATCTCACTCAGCTTCATTGAGCGAACAAGGTTCAGCAGAACTTTCAGCAGCTTCAAGCGAATCAACTGTAGCAGCTGGCTCTGAAGCAAGTGTAGAAAGCACTACAACAGTGGCGAAAGCTGAAGATAAAGTTGTTTTGGAACAAAACACTTCAGAAGCAGCATTGTTGAACAAGATTGCAGGAGATTACTCAGCAACTGTTTCAGCTCCAGAAAAGAAAGCAGCACTTGATGCTGCCATCGCTAAAGTTCAAACAGAATTGACAGCAAGCAACAGCTTGATCAACGCTAATGCTTCAGCTCAATCATACGCAGACCAACGCGAACGCTTGAGCAAGTCAGTAGACGATATGATGGCAACCTTGACTGCAGCAGGCTTTACTGGTAATACAACAGTCAATGGTGCTCCAGCAATTTCTGCTCAGTTGGCACCAATCTCAACAAGCACTACTGGTAGTGTAGATACTAACCCAGTTATCTCAAATGCGAATGGTGCAACGATTGAAGATGCAGCCTTTAACGAAGCAGGTTATGCTTTGGATCCAAACGCTGATCGCTTCACTTTTGGTGTATGGCAATTCCTTAAAACGAACCACGCTACTGGAGCTAAAACAAACTTTGATTATTATGCTACTCTTGCAGTAGACCGTTCAGCTATCACTGGTAGCCTTTCCGCTAATCCAGATGTTTACTTGCGTATTGTGAAGAAATCTGATGGATCAGAAGTTTACACTCGTACCATCAAAGCTGGAGAAAGCAACATCTCACTTCCAAGCTACATCACAAACAACAACTCTGATGTAACCAATACTTTGACATACGCGGGTGCTAACGGAACTAATCCAGGTAACGTAACTTTCTCATTGGTAAATGCTAACCTTGAGTATGAAACACTTCAAATCCGTGATACCAACTACCCAGGTAACCAAGGTGAAGACAAACAAAACGTTCAAACTTCTGTTCCTTATGCGAAAGCTGATCAAACAACTTACTATAAAGTCGTTGACAGTAGCAAGTACACAGAAGGTCAAACATACAAACCAACTGGAAATGAAACAGTTCTTGCAAGCTATACGCAAACAGGTCTTGCAGGGCAACAATTCACAGCCTCAGGAAACCGTAATATTGAGGGGTACAAACAAGTTCCAGCAACAACAGACGCAACTCAAAAACATCTGGTATCCTTGGTAAGGGTGTTGTCGGTCAAAAACTGGTCGAACTTCAAGGTGGAGCAAACCACTACTATGTGAAACGTATTTCTGAAATCGTTGATACGGAAGGCTCAACTGTAACGAAATTCTACGCCCTTGATCCATCTCAAGTGAACAATTTTGCTACATCTGATATTGGTACTGAAGATGTGTCTAAGTACACACTCATTTACACTAGTAAAGTCAATAAAGCTGGGGAAGAGTGGAAGGCTGATGAGACAAAAGTTACAAAAGTAAACAGTAAAAATGGGGACTACTATCTGGAAGTTAATGAAACTGCTGGGAGCAAATCCCTCATTATCACTGGTTGGTCGTCTGCTACTGAGACAGATACTTATAAACAAATGGACGGAACTCTACATACTTATCCACGTCCATTCAAAGGTGCTCCAAGCACATCATTGACACCTGCCGGATCTGGTAATAATAGTTACAACGTCATCGCTGGTAAAGTTCCAGAAATCCAAGCAGAAGGATCTGTTGCGAATGACCCAACAGCACCAACAAATGGTAAAGTATACTCTAATTTGAAGGGTTATTCATCATTCTCAAACAACTACTCAATTCCAACTGCGATTAAACCATCAACTGATGTGAACTATTACTTCGTGAAGTCAGACGAAAAAGGAAGTGTTTACGTTCACTATAAAGATACTGAAGGAACAACTATTAAAGCTTCAGTAACAGATGAAGATAAACAACCTATCAACAAAGCATATGATACAGTAGTAGATAATCGTCCAGATACAATTGAGTACAACGGTAAAACTTATGAGTTGGTACCAGCAGGTACATATACTGTTGGTCAAGTCGACTCAGATGGTCACCTTACAACTTCAGATGATGTTAAAGGTTCAGTTGCTAAAGAAGATAAAAATGTAACGTATATCTACAAACTTAAAGAACAACCAAAGGGTAATGTTTATGTTCACTATAAAGATACTGAAGGAACAACTATTAAAGCTTCAGTAACAGATGAAGATAAACAACCTATCAACAAAGCATATGACACAGTAGTAGATAACCGTCCAGCTACAATTGAGTACAACGGTAAAACTTATGAGTTGGTACCAGCAGGTACATATACTGTTGGTCAAGTTGACTCAGATGGTCACCTTACAACTTCAGATGATGTTAAAGGTTCAGTTGCTAAAGAAGATAAAAATGTTACCTATATCTATAAAGTGAAAGAAACACCAAAAGAAGGTGAAGTTGTTATCACTTATGTAGATACGAAAGGTAACGAAATCCAAAAATCTCGTCAAGATACACCTAAATCACCATATGATACACCATATGATACAACTGAAAAAGGTGAAAAACCAAATATCATCAAGACCACTGATGGTAAGACATATAAGATTGTACCTAAAGGTGATTACCCAGTAGGAGATGTTGATGAAAACGGTCATTTGAAGTCTTCAGACCCTATTACTGGTAAAGTTGACAAACCAAAATCAACCATTACTTACGTTTATGAAGAAGTTGGAAGTGTCTTTGTTCATTATAAAGATATTAACGGAAATACGATCATGGGATCTGTTATTGATGAGCAAGATCAACCACTTGAGAAGGATTATGATACTGTAGTAGATAATCGTCCTAAAGAAATTAAATTTGAAGGTAAAACTTACGAACTTGTAGAAGCTGGTAATTACCCAGTAGGTCAAGTTGACAGCCAAGGTCACTGGACAGGTGATGATGACACAACTGGTAAAGTGGCTTCAGGTGAGAAGAATGTTACTTATATCTATAAGTTGAAAGTGGAATCTCAATCAGATTCAGGTTCAAATTCAGCATCAGAATCAGCTTCAGCTTCACAATCATTATCAGAAGTTGTATCTAACTCACAGTCTGTATCAGAACAAGCTTCTACATCATTGTCTGAATCAGTACAGGAATCAGCATCGGTATCAGCATCTGAGTCATCGTCGTTGAGCACGTCGGCGCAAGAATCAGCAAGCCAATCAGCATCAGAATCAGCGTCAGTATCGGCATCTGAGTCAGCATCGTTGAGCACATCAGCGCAAGAATCAGCAAGCGTATCAGCAAGCCAATCAGCATCATTGAGCACATCGGCTTCAGCATCAGCTTCTGTATCAGCAAGTCAATCAGCATCATTGAGCACATCGGCTTCAGCATCAGCTTCTGTATCAGCAAGTCAATCAGCATCATTGAGCACATCGGCTTCAGCATCAGCTTCTGTATCAGCAAGTCAATCAGCATCATTGAGCACATCGGCATCTGAATCAGCATCAGTATCTGCGAGCCAATCAGCATCATTGAGCACATCGACTTCAGCATCAGCATCAGTATCAGCAAGCCAATCAGCATCATTGAGCACATCAGCTTCTGTATCAGAATCAGCTTCGCAATCTGTTTCAGAATCACAATCAGCTTCAACAAGCCAATCAGTTTCTGAATCAACATCAGCGTCTGAGTCAGCATCAGAATCAGCTTCAACATCAACGTCTGAATCTGTTTCAGCATCTGAGTCAGCGTCAGCATCATTGAGCGCATCAGCATCTGAGTCAGCAAGCGTATCAGCGAGCCAATCAGCATCATTGAGCACATCGGCTTCAGCATCAGCATCAACTTCAGCAAGCCAATCAGCGTCATTGAGCACATCAGCATCTGAGTCAGCATCAGTATCAGCTAGTCAATCAGCGTCATTGAGCACATCAGCATCTGAGTCAGCATCAGTATCAGCTAGTCAATCAGCATCATTGAGCACATCGGCTTCAGCATCAGCTTCTGTATCAGCTAGTCAATCAGCATCGTTGAGCACATCAGCATCAGCATCAGCATCAGTATCAGCTAGTCAATCAGCATCATTGAGCACATCAGCTTCAACATCACTTTCTACATCTGTATCACAATCAGCATCTAACTCTTCATCAAATTCTGAAAGTGAAACACCTCAAGGTGAAGTTAATATTACTTACATCCGTGAGAATGATGGTAAGGAAATTAAAGTCCAACGTCAAGATACTCCTAAGTCAGACTACAACACGCCTTATGACACTACTGAGAACGATGAACAACCTAAGTACATTGAGTTTGAAGGTAAGAAATACGAGCGTGTACCGGCTGGTGATTATCCAGTAGGTAAAGTTGATAGTGAAGGACATCTTGAAACTTCTGATCCAATCAAAGGTAAAGTAGAAAAACCAGTTTCTAAGATTACTTATGTTTATAAAGAGGTTAAGGAAGATCCAACGAAACCTAAAGAAGGTGACGTTATCATCACTTACGTAGACGAAAAAGGTAAAGAAATCAAGAAACCTCGTCAAGACACACCAAACTCACCATATGACACACCATATAACACAACTGAGGAAGGTGAAAAACCTAACACTATCAAGACTCCAGACGGTAAGACATACAAGATCGTACCGAAAGGTGACTACCCAGTAGGTAAAGTTGATGGCGATGGACACTTGGAATCATCTGATCCAATTAAAGGTAAAGTTGATAAACCACGTTCAATCATCACTTACGTTTACAAAGAAGTGAAAGAAGATCCACGAAACCCTAAAGAAGGTGACGTATCATCACTTACGTAGACGAAAATGGTAAAGAAATTCAAAAGACCTCGTCACTGACGACACAAAGACTCAACCAGTTGATACAGACTAACGCATACTGAGTAGGTAGACAAACCGTCCAAAAAGTATCAAGACTACAGATGGTAAGACATATGAGATCGTACCAGCCGGTGACTACACTGTAGGTAAAGTTGATGGACAAGGTCACCTTGAGTCATCAGATGCTACAACTGGTAAAGTTGATCGAAGGACGTTCAAAGACGTTACTTATATCTACAAACTTAAAGAACAACCAACTCAACCTAAGGGTAGCGTATACGTACACTACAAAGATACTGAAGGTAACACAATTAAACAATCAGTAACAGATGAGTTAGACCAACCAGTAGGTAAAGACTACAATACTGTTGAAGACAACCGTCCACAGTACATTAAATTCGAAGGTAAAACTTACGAAATCGTACCAGTCGGAAACTACACAGTTGGTAAAGTAGATACTCAAGGTCACCTTGAATCAACAGACCCAACAACTGGTAAAGTGGTTGAAGGACGTAAAGACGTTACTTACATCTACAAACTTGTCGAAGAACCTGTACAACCTAAGGGTAATGTATACGTTCACTATGTAGATGAAAATGGTAACACTATCAAGACTTCAGTAGTGGATGAAAAAGACCAACCAGTAGGTAAAGACTACGATACAGTTGTGGATAACCGTCCTAAGACAATCACAACTGCAGATGGTAAAGTCTATGAATTGGTACCACAAGGTAACTACCCAGTAGGTAACGTTGACGGTGAAGGTCACTTGACAACAACAGACCCAACAACTGGTAAAGTTATCGAAGGTGATAAGAACGTTACTTATGTTTACAAACTTGTGAAGACTCCAAACGTTCCAACACCAAACACTCCAGTGCCACCAACTCCAACACCAAATACTCCAGTGCCACCAACTCCAACACCAAATACTCCGGTAGATCCAACACCTAATAACCAATGGATCCAACACCAAACACACCGGTAGATCCAACACCTAATACACCAGTGAACCCAGTTCCTGAGCAACCAGCTCAACCAGCTCCAGCTCTTGAACAACTTCCAAATACTGGTGAAACAGGATCTGTAGCTTCAGCTCTTCTTGGAGCAGTTGCAGGGGTTGCAGGGGTTGCAGCACTTGGAAGCCGCAAAAAAGAAGATGAAAAATAATCTTCTATCCTAATTTGATTCGGTCATTTCAGGTATGTGGGAAATGAAAAAGGATCCAAAAAGAGAACCTCCGGGTTCTCTTTTTGTGTGCTGTTTTTTATGTTAAAAACTAGTCTTAATTAGTTACTTTTGGGGAAAATTAGTGTATAATAACTCGATATCTTATTTTTAAGGAGCGGACATGTTTTTCAAACGTTCGAAGGGTGATTTTCGCGAAATGGAGCGAATCACGCGTTATAAATTAATCAAATCAGGAAAGAATTGGGTACGGGCATCTGTCTCGCGGTTAGGCCTATTTCGTGTCATGCGAGGAGGTGTGGATGAAAAGATCGTGGTTCAATACGAAGCATCATCACACTCTATGCCTGCGGATCTGGTCAAAGGGATGGTTGTGCTAGGGGCTCTGGCTGGGGCGACAACGGTTGCCAATCCAGTATTTGCAGAGGAAAATGGGATGGATACGACTGTTGGGTCTGAAATCAGCCCATCGACTGGTGTAGCGGGTTCGGATAGTTTTGTCTTGGGGACGACCTCTATCACAGATTCTGTGTCAGCCAGTCAATCTATAAGTGAATCTGTCTCATTTTCAGAGTCGGCTAGTGACAGCCTTTCTTTGTCTCAGTCGGTTTCTTTGAGCGAATCACATGTTGTTAGTAATTCAGCGAGTCAGTCCACATCAGAATTTGCTAGTAGCACTCTCTCGGAGAATGATGCTATTCATGTAGCTACTCCTGAAACGGGTGAGAAGGTAGCAGAGGCTCAAAACACTCGCTCGGAAGACAAGGTGAAGCGCCTGCAAGTCTTAGCTTTGGATTTATACACCTATCGTGCGCAGGCTTTGGAAATCCCTGGGACGGAATCTGCTATTGAAAGTGGAGATCTGGCTTTAGAAGCAATTCGTACTGGTTTGTCCAATCCGGCAATTCAAATCGATGCCGTGGAAAGCCAAGCTAAGAGTGCTCGGAACCGCTTGGTCAATGCGGTGCTTCAGTGCGACATCTGGCCAACGGGATCCGCGTAACGGGAATCGTATAGATGCTGATAATAGCCTTCGTGCGCCTCAGTATAATTTAGGGTCCAGCTAATAATACTTTGATTTCTGTCTATAATTCAGATTACCTCAATTATGCTTATAATGTTGTGGAAACCATTCCTACACGAAATAGTATTAAAAGCATTGGCTACGCTTCTGGTAGTGATCGTGTGAATGGCATCAATGTGCCTCAGACGTCGGCCTTGAAAAATAGTGCAGTGGCCTTTAATATCATGGGAACTGTTGGGCAGACAGAGGTCGTAACGCCTGGGAAAATTTATAATGTTTCTTTTGTAGTGACCAATACGGCTAGGCAGTCAGTGACACGAACGCTACGCATTCAGGTTTTGCCGCAAAATGATGGCATTCGTAATCCGATTACGGCTGTGACGACAGCGACTTTTGTCAATGATACTACTAACTTGGCCCAGGCTGAAAAAGAGAAGATTTGGGAAGCGTTTAAGACTGCTAACCCCAATATTGCCACTTCAAAGGACTTTAAATCTTATTCCGTTTCATCATCTGGTGTGGTGACCATTACCTATAAAGATAACACTACAAATGATGTGACGGCTCCAGTGAAGCGACTTGCAGCACCAACTGTTGAAACGAGATTATTGGATAAGGCTTACACACAGACGCCTGTAACGGTGACGGGAGCTGAGCCAGGTTCTACAGTCGTTCTATACAATAATGACGACGAAGTGGGAACAGCTGTGGCAGATGCTTCTGGACAAGCGATCGTAACACCGAATGCTCCCTTGCAAACGGGTGGCGTAACGGCTAAGGCTCGCATTCTGTATGGGGACCATGCAGTTTATTCCGATGCCAGTAACATGGTTGCTGTAACAGATGCCACACGTCCTGAAGTGACGGCTAAGTTGACCGTCAATGGTGTGGAACCGAATCAACCCCTCTTGAAGGTGGTGGGAAGAATTATACTATTTACGCTGGTGATGATGCGGTTGTGACCTTTACAGCGACGGACGATAGTGGCAAGTTGAAAGAAATGAAAGTCGTTGCACGAGCGGATCTGAACGACAATGCCTTGAACGGGAATTTCTTTGGTGGCAGCCAGTATGGGACAGGTGATATTGCTCCTATCACGGGAGATATTACGGCTACCAGTGCGAACCCTGCAACCATCACAACGACCATTCATTTGAAGGATGACCTTTACCATACCTACCGAAATACATGGCAACGCAACGTCGCGGCTATTGACAATGCCTCCAATATGAACCGTCCAAACGGTTTGGGTGAGATTCGGATTACCCAAGGGCGTCTCGCTGATCGTACGCCAGGTGTGGCGCCGACAAGCACTATTCAGGTGACGAGTCTAACTGCATTGACAGATGCAGATAAGAGCAAGGTGATTGCAGCTGTATCGGCAGTCAACCCAGAGGTGGCCAACCGGATTAAGTCCTATACGGTTAATAGTGATGGTACAGTCACCATTACTTATAAAGATAGTACGACCAATGTTGTAGCTGTGAAATTGTCAGATAGTGATCACAGCCAGTCTGTATCAAACAGTCAGAGTGCATCTACGAAGACTTCGCAATCGATCAGTCAGTCCTTTAAGTGCGAAGCAATCACAGAGCGTATCGGCTCAGCAGAGCGTTTCATTGAGCCAGTCACTGAGCTCGGTTCGCTCACAAAGTTTGTCAGCTTCACTAAGCCAATCAGCTTCTGCAAGTGTCTCAGCTCAAGCTAGTTTATCTCGCAGTCAATCGTTGAGCAAGGAGGTTTCTCAATCTCAATCCGCTTCAACGAGTCAATCTGTATCGACAAGAAAATCTGAATCTGTGAAAGTTTTCGGAATCAGCATCCGCAAGTGTCAGTGGCTTTGCAGTCTGCTTCGGTATCAGCAAGTGTATCCAAAGTGGTTAGCCAGTCTGTCTCAAGTTCGACATCCGCTTCAACGAGCGCCTCTGTTTCAGTGAGTCAGTCAGCATCAGCATCGCTTTCACAGTCGGTATCAGAGTCACTAAGTCAATCGACTCGCGAGTCGGCTTCAAAATCAGTGAGTCAATCGCAGTCTGAGTCTGCATCAGTATCTTTGAGTGAGTCCGCTAGAAAATCAGCATCGTTGAGCACTTCCGTATTGGAGAGCCAATCTGCCTCTACTTCGGTATCGGTTTCTACCTCTGAATCGGTGTCGACATCCGAATCAGCTTCTGCTTCTGAATCAGTTTCGACATCAGAGTCAGCATCTTCATCAGAATCAGTTTCAACCTCTGAGTCAGTCTCAACCTCTGAATCGGCATCGACATCAGAATCGGCATCAACCTCAGAGTCAGTCTCAGCGTCTGAATCAGTGTCTACGTCTGAATCGGTGTCAACATCCGAGTCGGTTTCTGTATCTGAATCAGTGTCTACGTCTGAATCAGTGTCTACGTCTGAATCAGTTTCAACATCCGAGTCCGTTTCGACTTCTGAATCGGTTTCTGTATCAGAATCAGTATCGGTGTCTGAGTCATTGTCAGCATCTGAGTCAGTATCAACGTCTGAATCGGTGTCGACTTCAGAGTCATTGTCAGCGTCTGAATCAGTTTCAACATCTGAATCAGTTTCAACATCTGAATCAGTCTCAACATCCGAGTCAGCATCTACATCAGAATCTGTATCAACGTCTGAGTCAGCATCTGCGTCCGAGTCAGTATCAACGTCTGAATCGGTTTCTGTATCAGAATCAGTGTCAGCCTCTGAGTCAGCATCAGTCTCTGAGTCAGCATCAGTCTCTGAGTCAGCATCAGTCTCTGAGTCAGCATCAGTCTCTGAGTCAGTTTCAGCCTCTGAATCGGTATCGACGTCTGAGTCGGTCTCAACGTCCGAATCTGCATCAACATCCGAATCAGTCTCTACGTCTGAATCAATCTCGACATCTGAATCATTGTCGGCGTCTGAATCAGTATCAACGTCCGAATCGGTTTCTGTATCTGAATCAGTATCAACATCCGAATCAGTCTCAACCTCTGAGTCAGTCTCAGCGTCCGAATCAGTATCAACATCCGAATCAGTTTCAGCGTCTGAGTCAGTATCAACGTCCGAATCAGTTTCTGCATCTGAGTCAGCGTCAGCCTCTGAATCAGCTTCTGCGTCTGAGTCAGCGTCAGCTTCTGAATCAGCTTCTGCGTCTGAGTCAGCGTCAGCTTCTGAATCAGTGTCAACTTCTGAATCAGTGTCTACGTCTGAATCGGTGTCGACATCCGAGTCAGTCTCAACGTCCGAATCAGCCTCTGCTTCAGAATCAGTCTCAACCTCTGAATCAGTTTCAGCATCCGAGTCAGCATCAACGTCTGAGTCGGTATCGACATCCGAGTCAGTTTCAGCATCAGAATCAGTTTCAACCTCAGAATCAGTTTCAGCATCCGAGTCAGCGTCAGCTTCCGAGTGGGTTTCAACGTCCGAATCTGCATCTACATCCGAATCAGTATCAACATCTGAATCAGTATCAACATCCGGATCAGTCTCTACGTCTGAATCAATCTCGACATCTGAATCATTGTCAGCGTCTGAATCGGTTTCTGTATCTGAATCAGTATCAACATCCGAATCAGTCTCGACATCAGAGTCAGCATCTACCTCAGAATCAGTTTCAACCTCTGAGTCAGTTTCTACATCCGAGTCTGTCTCAACATCTGAGTCAATTTCAGCTTCTGAGTCGGTTTCAACATCCAAATCAGTGTCTACTTCTGAATCAGTATCTGCGTCTGAGTCAGTTTCAACCTCTGAATCAGTCTCGGCATCAGAGTCAGTTTCATCGTCTGAGTCAGCATCTACGTCTGAGTCGGTTTCAGCGTCAGAATCAATCTCGAAATCTGAGTCAGTGTCTATTTCTGAATCAGTCTCGACGTCAGAGTCAGTATCAACATCCGAGTCAGTGTCAACATCCGAGTCAGTATCAACATCCGAATCAGCTTCTGCGTCTGAGTCAGTATCAGCGTCTGAATCAGTGTCTACTTCTGAATCAGTTTCTACCTCTGAGTCAGTATCTACGTCTGAATCAATCTCGACCTCTGAATCATTGTCAGCATCGTTGAGCACCTCAGTATCTGAAAGTCAGTCAGTCTCTGCTTCGGTGTCAGTTTCGACTTCAGAGTCGGTTTCAATGTCAGAATCAGCCTCTGCGTCCGAGTCAGCGTCAACTTCTGAATCAGCATCAACCTCTGAGTCAGCATCAGATTCCGAGTCAGTCTCAGCGTCTGAATCAGTATCAACGTCTGAATCAGTGTCGACATCCGAGTCGGTTTCTGTATCTGAATTAGTATCAACGTCTGAATCAATGTCGACATCCGAGTCGGTTTCTGTATCTGAATCAGTGTCTACGTCTGAATCGGAATCGACATCCGAATCAGTTTCTGCATCTGAGTCAGCGTCAGCCTCTGAATCAGCTTCTGCGTCTGAGTCAGTATCAACATCCGAATCAGCATCTGCTTCTGAATCACTCTCGACATCAGAATCAGTCTCAACATCCGAGTCGGTTTCTGTATCTGAATCAGTGTCTACATCTGAATCAGTTTCTGCGTCCGAATCAGTATCTACGTCCGAATCAGTATCTACGTCCGAATCAGTATCTACGTCCGAATCAGTCTCGACGTCTGAGTCGATATCTACATCTGAGTCGATATCTACATCTGAGTCGGTGTCAACATCCGAATCTGCATCTGCTTCTGAATCACTCTCGACATCAGAGTCAGCATCTACATCAGAATCTGTATCAACGTCAGAGTCAGTTTCAACGTCCGAATCAACATCAGCCTCAGAATCAGTGTCGGCGTCTGAGTCGGTTTCAACGTCCGAATCAGTATCAGCATCCGAATCGGTTTCAACCTCAGAATCAGTTTCAACATCCGAATCAGTTTCAGCGTCTGAGTCAGTATCAACGTCCGAATCAGTCTCGACATCTGAGTCAGCATCAACGTCTGAATCAGTTTCGACATCAGAGTCAGTATCGACCTCTGAGTCAGCGTCAACATCCGAATCAGTCTCAACCTCTGAATCAGTTTCAGCATCCGAGTCGGCATCTACCTCAGAATCAGTTTCAACCTTTGAATCGGTCTCTACGTCCGAATCAGTCTCGACTTCAGAGTCAGTTTCAGCATCAGAATCAGTTTCAACCTCAGAATCAGTTTCAGCATCCGAGTCAGCGTCAGCTTCCGAGTGGGTTTCAACGTCCGAATCTGCATCTACATCCGAATCAGTATCAACATCTGAATCAGTATCAACATCCGGATCAGTCTCTACGTCTGAATCAATCTCGACATCTGAATCATTGTCAGCGTCTGAATCGGTTTCTGTATCTGAATCAGTATCAACATCCGAATCAGTCTCGACATCAGAGTCAGCATCTACCTCAGAATCAGTTTCAACCTCTGAGTCAGTTTCTACATCCGAGTCTGTCTCAACATCTGAGTCAATTTCAGCTTCTGAGTCGGTTTCAACATCCAAATCAGTGTCTACTTCTGAATCAGTATCTGCGTCTGAGTCAGTTTCAACCTCTGAATCAGTCTCGGCATCAGAGTCAGTTTCATCGTCTGAGTCAGCATCTACGTCTGAGTCGGTTTCAGCGTCAGAATCAATCTCGAAATCTGAGTCAGTGTCTATTTCTGAATCAGTCTCGACGTCAGAGTCAGTATCAACATCCGAGTCAGTGTCAACATCCGAGTCAGTATCAACATCCGAATCAGCTTCTGCGTCTGAGTCAGTATCAGCATCTGAATCAGTGTCTACTTCTGAATCAGTTTCTACCTCTGAGTCAGTTTCAACGTCTGAATCAATCTCGACATCTGAGTCATTGTCAGCGTCTGAATCGGCATCAACGTCTGAGTCGGTTTCAACTTCAGAATCAGTTTCGACATCCAAGTCTGAATCAACATCCGAATCATTGTCAGCCTCAGAGTCAGTTTCAACATCTGAATCAGTATCGGCGTCTGAGTCAGTTTCAACATCTGAATCAGTATCGGCGTCTGAGTCAGTTTCAACATCTGAGTCAGCATCAACGTCTGAATCATTGTCTACGTCCGAATCGGTTTCTGTATCTGAATCAGCATCAACCTCTGAATCAGTGTCTGCATCAGAGTCGGTTTCAACCTCAGGATCTGTTTCGACGTCCGAATCAGTCTCAACCTCAGAATCAGCCTCTGCGTCCGATTCAGCGTCAACATCAGAATCAGCATCAACGTCAGAGTCAGTTTCAACGTCAGAGTCAGTATCAGCGTCGGAATCAGTATCAACGTCTGTGTCAGCGTCTACCTCAGAATCAGTCTCAACATCTGAATCAATCTCGACCTCCGAATCATTGTCAGCATCGTTGAGCAGTTCAGTATCAGAAAGCCAGTCAGTCTCTACTTCGCTTTCAGTTTCGACATCAGTCTCTGCATCTGAGTCAGCATCATTGAGTACCTCTGTCCCTGAATCAACTTCAACATCAGTAAGTACTTCAGTTTCAGTGAGTCAATCACAATCAGGATCAACATCTGGTAGCGGTTCATACTCTAATTCAATGAGCCAATCAATTTCTCATTCAGAGTCATTGTCTGCATCAGAATCAGCAAGTGGTTCACAAAAACACAGCCAATCTGTGGCGCTTCCGAATACTGGTGAAACAGGATCTGTGACATCAGCCCTTCTTGGAGTTGTTACAGGGTTAGCTGGAATTGCTGGACTGACCCGACGTAAAAAGAAGGGGAACTGATCTAGTAGGAACTATCATTTTTTCGAGTGAATCTCATAGGAGATTCACTTTTTTACTAGTAGAATGAAGTGTTTTTAATTTCTTGCAAAAAATTTGAAAACAAAAACAATAATAAATAAGTTTTTTATAGTAAATTACTTGAATCTACGTAGTATTCCTGTATAATGAATAATGACTACAATGTAAGGGGAATATCATGCAATTTAAGCGTTCAAAAGGAAACTTTCGTGAGACAGATCGTGTCGTACGCTTCAAATTAATTAAATCAGGAAAAAATTGGCTTCGAGCATCAACTGCTGCTCTAGGACTCTTTCGTGTGGTTCGAGGGCAAGTGGAGGAGACCATCATTGCCAACGTGCAGCAAGATCGAATAGAAAGTCAAAAGAACAGCCAAGCCTTCTTAAAAGGTTTGATTACGGTTGGAACGGTATTTAGTGGTGCTGTACTTGCTACGACTGCTAAGGCGGAGGATGCAACATCACTGGCACCAACGGTTTCTGAGACAAAACAGGAAACCTTAGCAGAAGTAGATAGTGTGGTCTTGGGAAATACCTCTACCCAGTCTTCAGAATCTGTCTCTGTTTCAGAATCCACTAGCCTTTCTACATCTGTTAGTGCGTCTGCTTCGATTAGTGAATCTACTTCTTTGTCTTTGAGTGAAGTTGGATCAACTCCGTTATCAACAGCATTTAGCGAGTCTGCTCAAATTTTAGAGTCAGAAGCAGGTATTGAAGAGTCGACTAGTTTAGAAGAAGCCATTGTTTTAGAACAAAATACCTCTGAAGCTGAATTGCTCCAAGAAATTGCAGGAAACTACGCATCTAAAATGACGGACACTGAGCGTCGAGCAGTGGTTGAAGCTGTCATTAACAAAGTGCAGGTTGAAGTGACTGCAAGCAATAACTTGATCCACACCAATGCCAGTGCGCAATCTTATGCTGACCAGCGCGATCGTTTGGAGAAAGCTGTCGATGAGATGATGACGACCTTGACAGCTGCAGGTTTTGTGGGAAATACAAATGTAGATGGAAAACCTGCGATCTCTGCTCAATTAGCTCCTATCGCTGAGGTGGCTAAGAGTAGTAGTAAAGAGCTAGAGATTACACCAAACATGGATGATCGCAACGGTGCTAGTGTTGAAGATGCCCCTCTAACAGCTACAGATGTTGCCAAAGATCCTCATATCGATAAGCACTATGTTAACCAAACACCTGAAGAGATTGCGGCTTATAAGAAGGATACGGATGCGACTCGCTATACCTTTGGAATTTGGGATTTTGTTAATAATACTGGGGAACCGTTGGGGTATTATGCGACCTTATCCATCGATCGTACCGATACCGATCCGAATACGCATGTGGGAAATGATGTATATTTCCGTGTTGTGAAAAAATCAGATGGTTCCGAGATCTTCTCTCAAACCTTCTCTGCCAATGTCATTGGTGGCACGCAGTTCCAACTACCTAAAGAAGTGTTGATTAAGAAAGCTCCTTTTGGGAATATGTTTGCCTATAGCAAGTCTGATGATGGGAAACCTGGGAACGTTTATCTAGGGACTTATGCTAGCCCAGAGACAAGTTTCCTTGTACGAGATGTATACGATGTGATGAACCCTTCAAAACAGGGGGAACTATTGACTTCGAGAGCTGAAATCAAGGTTCCATCTATGTGGGGGAAACAGTCGACTTTCTACAAAGTGGTAGATCCAGCAGGCAAATGGGTCGATGGGGAATACACGCCAACTGGGAAGGAAGAAGTCTTAGCAGAGTATACCCAATACGGGATTGAAGGTCAGCATTATACGGCCTCCAATGCTCGTGATATTGCAGGATATGTCCAGGTTCCGGTAGTGAACTCGGCTCAAAAAGCAACAACGGGGATCTTTGACAATAGTACGGTTGGCACACGCCGAGTGGAATTATACGGGAATGCGCGCGTGAGCATTTCATAAGAAGTGAAGTTGTTACAACCAGTCAAAACGGTGACTACACCCTTCGTTACTACGTTCTAGATCCTTCCAAAGTCTATAACGTTTCGAATCTCGATGTCGGGAATGAGCCGGTATTTGACAAGTATACCCTTGTTTATGAAAAAGAGATTAAACAAGATGCTTCAGATGCCCTTTCTGATTTAGGCGGAACGCGTAAAGTTGAAAGTAAGAACAAAGATTATTTCTTGAATATTACGCCAAAACGTGTGGATGATCGTCATTTTGAGTTGGAAATTACCGGATGGTTTTCGGCTAAGGAAACAGTGACCTATACTGATGAAAATACAGGGAAAGAATACACGGTTCCAAAACCATTCACAGAGCTTCCAAAATCAGCTTTCCTAAGTAACAATCAGACTATGATCGTTGGGAAAGATGCGACACCTCAAGGAGCAGAAGGCTTTTCTAACTTTAAACAAACCATTCAAAAAATGGTGGTTTCAAATCCACTGACGAGCGTGAACTATTATTATCGGAAAATGACGTCGTCAGAATCTGCATCGCAGTCTCAAAGTTTCTCAGCTTCAACATCAGCATCTCTAGTTTCAGATTCAATTTCATCGTCTCAATCTGTATCGACAAGTGAATCCAACTCGTTGGTTCAAGAATCGATCTCCACAAGTCAGTCAGAGTCGTTGATTCAAGAGTCCATTTCAGCGAGTAAATCAGATTCGCTAGTTCAAGAGTCGATTTCAGCCAGTCAATCAGACTCGTTGATTCAAGCCTCAGTCTCCGCTAGCCAATCAGAGTCACTGGTTAAAGAATCAGTTTCTGCCAGTCAATCAGAATCCTTGGTTCGAGAGTCAGTTTCAGCTAGTCAGTCAGAGTCACTGGTACAAGCCTCCGTATCTGCAAGTCAATCAGATTCCTTGATTAAAGAATCTGTATCAGCGAGTCAGTCAGATTCCTTGATTCGTGAATCCGTATCTGCCAGCCAGTCTGATTCGTTGGTTCAGGAATCTGTATCCGCCAGTCAGTCAGATTCCTTGGTTCAGACATCTGTATCGGCCAGCCAGTCCGATTCGCTGGTTAAAGAATCAGTTTCTGCGAGTCAATCAGACTCGCTGGTTCAGGCATCTGTATCGTCTAGCCAATCAGAATCCTTGGTTCAATCGTCGGTTTCAGTAAGTCAGTCAGAGTCTTTGCTTCAGGAATCCGTTTCGGCCAGCCAGTCTGATTCGTTGGTTCAAGAATCAGTTTCTTCAAGCCAATCTGAGTCGCTGGTTCAAGAGTCGATTTCAGCGAGTCAATCCGACTCACAATCAAAAGCAGCATCTGCATCTAAGAGTGAGTCTGAAAAAGCCTCGAAATCTGTTTCGTTGAGTCAGTCGGTATCCTTATCTAATTTAGTATCTAGATCAATTTCTGTGTCTCAATCGCAGTCAACATCGGCGGTTGGATCGGAGGAAGTGGTTTCTCAACTGATTTCCTTGTCACAATCTATTTCGATGAGCAAAAAGCTGTCAGAATCCGTTTCGTTGAGTCAGTCAGAGTCTTTGCTTCAGGAATCCGTATCGGCAAGTCAATCCGATTCCTTGATTCAGGCATCTGTATCGTCTAGCCAATCAGAATCCCTGGTTCAAGCGTCAGTTTCTGCAAGCCAATCCGACTCGTTGGTTCAAACATCGGTATCGGCCAGTCAGTCTGAATCGTTGGTTCAGGAATCGGTTTCCGCAAGTCAGTCAGAGTCCTTGATTAAAGAATCTGTATCCGCCAGTCAATCAGACTCGCTGGTTCAGGCATCTGTATCGGCCAGCCAGTCCGAGTCCTTGATTAAAGAATCTGTATCCGCAAGTCAATCAGAATCCTTGGTTCAAGAGTCCGTTTCGGCAAGTGAATCAAATTCATTGACTCAAGAATCGATCTCAGCAAGTCAATCAGAGTCGTTGGTTCAAGAGTCCGTTTCGGCAAGTGAATCGAATTCATTGGCTCAAGAATCGATCTCAGCAAGCCAATCAGATTCTTTGGCTCAATCGTCTGTTTCAGCCAGTCAGTCCGAGTCGTTGGTTCAAGCCTCAGTATCGGCTAGCCAATCCGAGTCGTTGGTTCAGGCATCGGTATCAGCGAGTCAATCAGAGTCATTGATTCAGGAATCTGTATCGGCCAGTCAATCCGATTCCTTGGTTCAGGAGTCTGTATCAGCTAGCCAATCCGAATCCTTGGTTAAAGAATCAGTCTCAGCTAGCCAGTCTGAGTCGTTAGTACAAGAATCAGTTTCAGTAAGTCAATCACAATCTACTTCTGATGTCGAATCCAAGTCTCAAATTACAGAATCTATGTCCTTTTCTCGTTCTGATTCAATGAGTCAGTCAGAATCGCAAGTATCGACTGATTTACAATCAACATCAATGAGTCAATCAGAGTCGCTTGTTCAAGAGTCTGTTTCAGCCAGTCAGTCCGATTCCTTGGTTCAGGAGTCTGTATCAGCCAGTCAATCAGACTCGTTGGTTCAGGAATCAGTTTCAGCTAGCCAATCAGAATCACTGGTTCAAGAGTCGATCTCAACTAGTCGATCCGAATCTTTGGTTCAAGAATCAGTTTCGGCAAGTCAGTCAGGATCCTTGGTTCAGGCATCGATATCTGCCAGCCAGTCTGAGTCTTTGATTCAAGCATCCGTATCGGCAAGTGAATCAAATTCATTGGTTCGAGAATCGATCTCGGCTAGCCAATCCGATTCCTTGGTTCAGGAATCTGTATCTGCCAGTCAGTCAGACTCGCTGATTCAAGAATCCGTTTCAGCAAGTCAATCTGAATCCTTGGTACAAGCATCCGTTTCAGCTAGTCAATCAGATTCACAATCAAAGGCAGTATCAGTATCTAAGAGTGAATCTGAAAAAGCCTCGAAATCAGTTTTGTTGAGTCAGTCGGAATCCTTATCGAATTTAGTATCCAAATCAATTTCTGTGTCTCAATCGCAATCGACATCAGCGGTTGGATCGGAGGAAGTGGTTTCTCAACTGATTTCCTTGTCACAATCTATTTCGATGAGCAAAAAGCTGTCAGAATCAGTTTCCGCTAGTCAGTCAGATTCGTTGGTACAAGAATCCGTTTTAGCCAGTCAATCAGACTCGTTGGTACAAGAATCCGTTTTAGCCAGTCAATCAGACTCATTGATTCAAGCATCAGTTTCTGCAAGTCAATCAGAATCCTTGGTTCAGGAATCAGTTTCGGCGAGTGAGTCCGATTCCTTGGTACAAGAATCCGTTTTAGCCAGCCAATCAGAATCTCAGATTCAAGCATCAGTTTCTGCAAGTGAGTCAGATTCGTTGGTTCAGGAATCAGTTTCTGCGAGTGAATCGGAATCATTGGTTCAGGAGTCTGTATCGGCCAGTCAATCAGAGTCGCTAGTCCAAGAGTCGATTTCCGTTAGTCAATCAGACTCGTTAGTCCAAGCATCCGTTTCAGCAAGTCAATCTGAATCCTTGGTTCAAGAGTCCGTTTCGACTAGCCAATCCGAGTCATTGGTTCAGGAATCCGTATCTGCCAGTCAATCACAATCTACTTCTGATGTCGGATCTAAGTCTCAAATTACAGAATCTATGTCCTTTTCTCGTTCTGATTCAATGAGTCAGTCGGAATCGCAAGTATCGACTGATTTGCAATCAACATCATTGAGTCAATCAGAATCGTTGGTGCGAGAGTCAGTTTCTGCGAGTGAATCGGAATCATTGGTTCAGGAGTCTGTATCTGCCAGTCAATCAGACTCGCTGATTCAAGAGTCAGTTTCCGCCAGTCAATCAGAATCTTCAGTTCAAGCCTCGGTTTCTGCCAGCCAATCAGAATCCTTGGTTCAGGAATCCGTATCTGCCAGCCAATCAGAATCACTGGTTCAAGAGTCAGTTTCGGCAAGTGAATCGGAATTATTGGTTCAGGAGTCTGTATCTGCCAGTCAATCAGAGTCACAGGTTCAAGCCTCAGTATCTGCTAGCCAATCGGATTCGTTGGTTCAAGCATCTGTATTGACCAGCCAATCAGAATCACTAGTTCAAGAGTCGATTTCAGCTAGTCAGTCAGACTCGCTGATTCAATCATCCGTTTCAGCAAGTGGATCAGAATCGCTAATCCAAGAGTCGATCTCAACTAGTCGATCTGAATCTTTGGTTCAAGAATCCGTTTCTTCAAGCCAATCTGAATCCTTGCTTCAGGAGTCCGCCTCAGCTAGTCAATCAGAATCGCTACTCAAAGAGTCGATTTCATCTAGTCAATCAGAGTCGTTGGTTCAAGAGTCCGTTTCGGCTAGCCAATCCGAGTCATTGGTTCAGGAATCTGTATCTGCCAGCCAATCAGACTCGTTGGCTCAAGCATCGGTATCGGCAAGCCAATCAGAATCCTTGGTTCAGGAATCCGTTTCAGCGAGTCAATCCGATTCAGCGAGTCAATCCGATTCACTGGTACAAGAATCAGTTTCTTCAAGTCAATCTGACTCCTTGGTACAAGCATCCGTTTCGGCAAGTGAATCAAATTCATTGGCTCAAGAATCTATCTCTGCCAGTCAATCAGAGTCGTTGATTAAGGAATCCTTATCGGCCAGCAGGTCCGTTTCTGCAAGCCAATCAGATTCATTAGTTCAAGCTTCTGCTTCGACAAGCGAATCGGCTTCAACGTCCATGCCAGTATCTGAATTTCCTTTGACGAGTGTTTCAGATTCTATAAGCGCATCATCGACAGAGAGTCAATCCTTATCGCAGGAAATTTCTGAATGGATCAGTGTGTCTTATGCGTCAAGTTTCTCTGCTGTGACAAGTTCTTCGGAGTCTGTCGTGTCTTCGTTTGGCACCTCTTACTCAGAATCTCCATCAGATGCAAGCTCACTAACTGCGACGCACTCTTCCGGACCTGCTCTTCCAGAGACAGGTGCCCATCCTTCATCTAATATTCTTGCTACAGGAGCTTCCATTCTTCTGTCTGGATTAGCCCTTTTAGGAATTCGGAAAAAAGATGGCAAATAAAACCTTAAAAGACCGGAATGAACCGGTCTTTTATTGATCTAGAATGTCTAAGAAGTTGGGAAATATGTTATAATGAATGAGGAAGTTTTCGTTGAGGGATATGAAAAAGGTTACTTTGTGAAAAGCTCTGTTTGCCCTCATATCTTCAGAAAATATGGGATTAAAAAAGAAGAGTCAGAGGAAAGAGATGAAAATCCATTTTACAAATTTATTTGGGCAATCTTCGAAAAGTGTTGCCCTGATGGCACAAAACGATATTATGAATGTCGTTCGTGAACTTGGGGTTAATGAATTAGGGATCTACTTTTATGATCATAGCAATGAACCAGCTAGCGAATTGAACTCGCGAATGGATGGGATTTTAGCAGGCGTTGCTTTTGGGGATATTGTCTTCGTTCAATCTCCTTCTTGGAATGGAATTGAGTGGGACCGCCGTTTGGTTGATAAGTTAAAACTCCTTCAAACCAAGCTGGTCATGTTTATCCATGATGTTCCACCACTCATGTTTGAGAGCAATTATTACCTAATGCCTAACTATATCGACATGTACAATCAGAGTGATCTGGTCGTTGTTCCGTCAGAGCAAATGTACCATCGTCTAGTATCAGAAGGGCTCACAGTGAAAAAATATGTGGTCCAAAAGTTGTGGGATTTGACCCACAGTTTGGATCTTTACACTCCGCAATTTGAGAAAAAACTGATCTTCTCAGGAAATCCTTCACGTTTCCCACATATCATCGATTGGAAATATGAGACACCCCTTCATGTCTATACCGAACCAGTTGAAGGAGTCGATTATTCTAAGATCCATATGGAAGGCTGGCGGACTAAGCAAGAGTTGCTTCTCGAGCTTTCCAAGGGTGGTTTTGGGCTTGTCTGGGGAAATTCTGAGAATCCTGAGGATGAGCGGGATTACTACAAAGAAAATATTTCCTACAAACTATCGACTTATCTATCTGCTGGTCTTCCAGTAGTAGTGCCAGACTATTTGTCAAATGCAGACTATATTCGAGAAAAAGGGCTCGGCTTTGTAGCCTCCAGTCTTGAAGAAGCCAATCGTTTGGTCCAAGACTGTACAGAAGAAGAGTATGCCCAAATGGTCCGAAAGGCTCAATATACTTCTTATTTGATCCGCAATGGCTATTTTACAAAGAAATTATTTGTCGATACCATCATGGCTTTAGGAGAATAATATCCAAGTAAACAAGATTCTTCAGATAAACATCTGAAGGATTTTTTGTTGAATACGGTACCAAATGGGGAAATTGAAATATTATCAAATATTAGTGACAAATGAGTTTGGAAAAGTCGCAAATTATGGTAAAATAAGTTGAGATAAAATGCTCTAAAGGCACATATTTTAAGGCTGTTTCCCAGGTGGAAGAGTCAAAATGAGTAAGAGAAAGTTTAAAAGAAATGTTAAAACGATCTGAAGTAGGAAAGAGATTTTGTTGGACGATATTTTTCGTCTTTATTTATGTTTTGGGAAGTAAAATTTCCCTGCCTTTTGTTGACTTATCAAAGGCCCTTGAGACTCAATGAGGGAACGACAACGGGCTTGCAGCTCTCAAGCGCTGTGATGGGGGGAAACCTCCGCGGAATGTCGATCTTTTCGATCGGTCTATCCCCATGGATGTCTTCCATGATTTTGTGGCGGATGTTTACCGTTTCAAAACGCTTTAACCTCGAAAAAACCAGCACGGAGATAGTGGAGCGGCGAAAGATGTACGTGACCTTGGCGCTCGCTATTGTCCAGTCTTTGGCAGTGGCCATGTATCTCCCCTTGAAGACAGGGTTGAACCCTGGACTTGTCATTGCGGTCAATACCATGATTATGGTAGCCGGAGCCTTCTTTTTAGTTTGGCTCTCCGATCTAAATGCCGCTTTGGGGCTTGGAAGTTCTGTTGTGATCATGATGGCTGGGATGGTTATGTACCTGCCAGAAGACGTGATGCAGACCCTTTCAAATGTCAATAATATCCCAGAAATCGCTTATGTTCTGGGCGTGATTTTTCATCTTGATTTTTGTCTATGTGGCAGTCTTGGTGGAATATTCCAAGTACCAGATTCCTGTCAATAAATTAGGGATCCACAACAACTTGAAAAGTTATACTTTTTTGGATATCAAGCTCAACCCGGCAGGAGGGATGCCCTTCATGTACGCCATGACCTTGGTGTCCATTCCTCAGTATGCCATGCTCTTGATCTTGTCTATGGATTCCAATGCCAAGTGGGCTGCTCGTTTAGCCAAACACTTGGTGATGGGAGATCCGATTTGGATCCTTCTTTACATTCTGATGATCGCCCTTCTCTCTTTTGCTTTTGCCTTTGTCAATGTGAACGGAGAAGAAATTGCAGATAAGATGATGAAGGCTTCCGAGTATATCGATCATGTCTATCCTGGAGCAGATACACGTCGCTATATCAATAAAATTGTGCTACGCTTGACGGTTTTTGGGACCTTGTATCTGATCCTCTTCACGGCGCTTCCTTTTTCTCTCTTGTTATGGGATAAGGATCTCTTGCGCTTGACCATGATTCCAGGAACCTTCCTCATGTTTGTCGGGATGATTTACAATATCCGAGAAGAAA
>BNJU01003401.1_pt1 | contig 23914 bp, 35 predicted proteins | sample 8539281 | NCBI WGS metagenome assembly BNJU01 (sample SAMD00202456, study PRJDB9452) | human saliva metagenome | isolation source: human saliva | place: Japan
TATGGATATCCTGAGCCTTTGAAGGAGATGATGTGACCAACGATATCTTTGTCGGTGCAAAAAGCTGAATTGGAAAAACATATCTGGATGATTGCCGCTGAATTAGGTCAAGCACCAGGTTTGTAATCTGAAAAGAAACAAACGAGCCTTCCTTGATGGGAAGGCTCGTTTTTGCTCGACAGTGATTTTTTTCCTGTAAATAAAACAGGGACCATCTTGAAAATACTTGAAAGATTTGATAGAATAAGCACATGAAAACCCCTGTACGATGTTCAACAATTTCTGAAAAAATTTGGAATCATCATTTATGTCGGAAAACGGCTTTACGACATCGAATTGATGAAGATTGAATTGAAAAGGATTTATGACGCTGGGCTGATGGAAAAATTGGATTATCTAGAAGCAGAAGCTGTCTTACGCAGAGAACACGCACAGGAATTACGTTATTTAGAAGAGGATAAAGAAAAGTGAGTTTAGTAAATATTTTAGTATGGTTGATTGTTTTAGCAATGTTCGGCTGGATGGGTTACAATTACTTCCGTATCCGTCGAGCTGCAAAAATTGTGGACAATGTAGAGTTTGAAGAATTGATCCGCAAAGGCCAATTAGTAGACCTACGTGATCCAAATGAGTTCCACGCTAAGCATATTTTGGGAGCTCGGAACATTCCATCCAATCAATTAAAAGTGAGCTTGGCAGCTCTTCGAAAAGATAAACCAGTCTTGCTCTATGAAAACAGTCGTGGTTCCCGTGTGACCAATGCAGCCCTCTTCTTGAAAAAACAAGGCTATAAAGATATCTATATCTTGTCCTACGGTTTGGATTCATGGGATGGAAAGGTAAAGACTAGTTAAGATCAAGGAAAATGTTGCTAAAGATGCTTGATGTATCATAATAAAAATGATATTAATTTTAAGGAGTTTCTAGAAATTGCAAGAAAAGAACAATGCCTCATTTGTTTTGGGTATCATATCTATCATAGTTGCCTTTATATTTCCATTGATCAGTATTATTTTTGGTGTTTTTGGTTTGGGCTCGGCTATTTTAAATCAAAAAGAGTCTGGACTAGACTATACGACAGAAATAATGCTCTCTATTGTAGGGATTGTGCTTTCTGTAATTTTTCTGTCTCGTGTTTATCTCACAACTTTCGGGGATTAATTAAAACAAAAAGCTTTAAAACTAAAGCTTTTTGTTTTGTCAACTGTTTTCTAAATAGTTTTTTTAATAGTCTGTAATTCATCTTGGTTCAAAGAGCGGTATTGACCCTCTGCTAGCTCCGAATCTAATGTAAAATCCCCAAACTGAACTCGTTTTAGAGCAGTGACCTTGACACCGACTGAGAGGAACATTTTTTTCACCTGATGGAATTTCCCTTCAGACAGGGTGACTAGTGCTCGGCTTTCTTTGGGACTGGAGGTAAGGATTTCGAGTTTGGCAGGCTTACACCTGGTCCCATCTAAAAAAGTGATCCCTTCTTGAAAACGATTGATATGAGCGGGTTCGAGAGGGCCGTTAACTGTTACTGCGTATTCTTTTTCAATATGGTATCGAGGGTGAAGGAGTTGGAAACCTAGCGGTCCATTGTCTGTGAGTAAGAGCAGACCGGTGGTATCCCGATCTAGCCGGCCGATAGGATAGGTATTGGGTGTCTCGATCTTCTGCTCGAAGGAGGTCCAGCACTGTAGGATGCTGGGCATCCTTGGTAGCCGTCACCAGCCCTTGGGGCTTGTGGAGAAGAAAATAATGATGGGAACAGTCGGTAAGGACCCGATTTTTCCAGCGAACCTCTTGGAGACCTGTATCGACATTTTGGGATAATTTTGTTGCAGCAAGCCCGTCGACTAGAATCTGCCTTTTAGCCAGGCTCTGTTTGATTTCCTTACGAGGAATTTGGTAGTGGGCCAGTAATTGATCTAATCTCATAAAAAACAGGATAGCATGAAATGAAGAGAATCACAAGTATTCGGAAAAAGGGTGAAGAAAAGAGATTGAAGACTTGAAAGATTTTCATGAATAGAGTGGTTAGGAGTGGGAATGAGAAAGAAGATTTTCGAAAGAAAGCATGAAAACATTTACACTTGTCTGAGTTATGCCATTTGCTTAAAATTGTGGTATAATTGCTCAGTTAGAAAATAAATTTTTGAATACTATAGAGGAAATCATGACAAAATTAAGAGAAGATATCCGTAATATCGCGATTATCGCCCACGTCGACCACGGAAAAACAACCCTTGTTGACGAATTATTGAAACAATCTGAAACTCTTGACGCGCGTACAGAGTTGGCAGAGCGTGCTATGGACTCAAACGATATCGAAAAAGAGCGTGGAATCACCATCCTTGCGAAAAATACAGCAGTTGCCTACAACGGAACTCGTATTAATATCATGGACACGCCAGGACACGCGGACTTCGGTGGAGAAGTTGAGCGGATCATGAAAATGGTTGACGGTGTTGTTTTGGTCGTAGATGCTTACGAAGGGACTATGCCACAGACTCGTTTCGTATTGAAAAAAGCCTTGGAACAAGACCTTGTGCCGATCGTTGTCGTTAACAAAATCGATAAGCCATCAGCTCGTCCTGCAGAAGTAGTAGATGAAGTCTTGGAACTTTTCATCGAGCTTGGTGCGGATGATGACCAGCTTGACTTCCCAGTTGTTTATGCATCAGCTATCAACGGGACATCTTCCTTGTCAGATGATCCAGCAGACCAAGAAAAGACGATGGCGCCAATCTTTGATACCATTATTGACCACATCCCAGCTCCGGTTGATAACTCAGATGAGCCTCTTCAATTCCAAGTGTCACTCTTGGACTATAATGACTTCGTTGGTCGTATCGGTATCGGTCGTGTCTTCCGTGGTACAGTAAAAGTTGGTGACCAAGTTACTCTTTCTAAATTGGACGGTACAACCAAGAACTTCCGTGTTACAAAACTTTTTGGTTTCTTTGGTTTGGAACGTCGTGAAATCCAAGAAGCAAAAGCTGGTGACTTGATTGCCGTATCTGGTATGGAAGATATCTTCGTTGGTGAAACGATTACTCCAACAGACGCAGTTGAGGCATTGCCAGTTCTTCACATCGACGAACCGACTCTTCAAATGACCTTCTTGGTCAACAACTCACCATTTGCTGGTCGCGAAGGGAAATGGGTGACCTCTCGTAAGGTTGAAGAACGTTTGCAAGCTGAGTTGCAAACAGACGTTTCACTTCGTGTAGACCCAACGGATTCACCAGATAAATGGACAGTTTCAGGACGTGGTGAATTGCACTTGTCTATCTTGATTGAAACCATGCGCCGTGAAGGTTATGAACTTCAAGTATCTCGTCCAGAAGTTATCATCAAAGAAATTGATGGCGTCAAGTGTGAGCCGTTTGAACGCGTACAAATCGATACACCTGAAGAATACCAAGGATCTGTTATCCAAAGCCTTTCTGAACGTAAAGGTGAGATGTTGGATATGGTGGCTACTGGAAACGGGCAAACTCGTTTGGTCTTCCTTGTTCCTGCGCGTGGTTTGATTGGCTACTCAACTGAGTTCTTGTCAATGACTCGTGGTTACGGAATCATGAACCATACTTTTCGATCAATACTTGCCATTGATTCCAGGTGAAATCGGTGGACGTCACCGTGGTGCCCTCGTTTCTATTGATGCTGGTAAAGCAACAACCTACGCAATCATGTCGATCGAAGAACGCGGTACGATCTTTGTCAACCCAGGTACTGAGGTTTACGAAGGAATGATCATCGGTGAAAACTCTCGTGAAAATGATTTGACTGTTAACATCACGAAAGCAAAACAAATGACCAACGTTCGTTCAGCTACCAAGGACCAAACAGCGGTTATCAAGACTCCTCGTATCCTGACTCTTGAAGAATCACTTGAGTTCTTGAATGACGATGAATACATGGAAGTAACGCCTGAATCTATCCGTTTGCGTAAGCAAATCCTGAACAAGGCAGAGCGCGAAAAAGCCAACAAAAAGAAAAAATCAGCTGCAGCTGAATAAGAAATAAGAAAGGAGTGACAAAATGGTTTATTTAATTATAGGTATTTTGATCCTCCTTTTTTATCTTTTTGCAGCTCCAAAGAGTATTAGAGGAACTCTGAATGTAGTAACCCTGGTCGTATTGTTGGTCTCTTTGGTGATTCTGCTTTGCTTAGCAATTTTCCAAATCTTCCAATTACCTTCAGAATTTTTTGTTGGTGCCTTCCTTGCTTTTGTAGGCTACCTGGCCCTTGTTGATATCTCGCGGTTGCCAACCAAGTCTTCTAAACGCTTGGATAAATCAGAATAAACTGGAGATTTTCACTCCAGAAATAGAGTCGTTGTGATGTAAAAATCATGGCGACTTTTTTATGAAAGAAGGGAAGAGGTCATTTTTGTAAGGTGTTGCTTCTTTTGCTGTCTTAAGGCTTTTTAAATTGTCTAAAAAGGGTAAAATAGAAGGTGAACAAATTGGAGTGAAAAAAGCTATGAACATCATTGAAACATTTAAAAATAAAAAAGTCCTTGTTTTAGGATTGGCGAAATCCGGAGAATCTGCAGCACGTTTACTAGATCGCCTAGGAGCTATCGTAACGGTGAATGATGGAAAAAGCCTTTTGAAGAAAATCCTGCAGCCCAGAGTTTGCTGGAAGAAGGGATCAAAGTCGTGACAGGAGGACATCCTCTGGAACTCTTGGATGAAGACTTTGCGGTGATGGTGAAGAATCCTGGAATTCCATACACGAATCCCATGGTCCAACGGGCCCTTGAAAAAGGCATCCCTGTTTTGACTGAGGTTGAATTGGCTTACCTCATTTCAGAAGCGCCGATCATCGGCATCACTGGTTCAAATGGAAAGACAACCACCACTACCATGATTGGGGAAGTGTTAACTGCCGCTGGACAAAATGGTCTTTTGTCTGGGAATATTGGTTTTCCAGCTAGTCAAGTCGCTCAAACAGCGACAGCTAAAGACACATTGGTGATGGAATTATCTTCTTTCCAATTGATGGGAATTGAAGCCTTCCATCCAGAAATCGCAGTGATTACTAATCTCATGCCAACCCACTTGGATTATCATGGATCCTTCGAAGGTTATGTAGCTGCAAAATGGGCTATTCAAAAGAATATGACTGCCAAGGATTTTGTGGTACTGAACTTTAACCAAGATCTCGCTAAAGATTTGGCTAAGCAAACGCAGGCTACTGTGGTGCCATTTTCAACTCAAGAAAAGGTGGACGGAGCTTATTTAGAGGATGGTGTCCTTTACTTCCGAGGTGAAGCCGTTATGCGAGCAGATCAAATCGGAGTACCAGGTAGCCACAATGTAGAAAACGCCTTAGCTACCATTGCAGTGGCCAAACTTCGTGGCATTGACAATCAAACGATCCAAGAAACCTTATCAGCCTTTGGAGGGGTGAAGCACCGCTTGCAGTATGTAGCTGAGATTAAAGGGGTGAAATTCTACAACGATAGTAAGTCTACCAACATCTTAGCAACCCAAAAAGCCTTGTCTGGATTTGATAACACTCATGTCATCTTAATCGCTGGTGGCTTGGACCGAGGCAATGAATTTGATGAATTGGTGCCAGATATTACAGGCCTTAAAAAAATGGTCATCCTTGGGGAGTCTGCTGAACGGGTGAAACGAGCAGCGGATCAAGCGGGTGTGGCCTATCTAGATGCGACGGATGTGGCGGACGCAACGCGCAAAGCCTTTGAAATAGCTGAGTCAGGCGATATCGTCTTGCTTAGTCCAGCCAATGCTAGCTGGGATATGTATGCGAATTTTGAAGTGCGGGGCGATGAGTTCCCTAAAAACAGTAGAAGAGTTGAAAAAATAATATGAAAAAAATAGTATTCACAGGGGGAGGTACAGTTGGCCACGTCACCTTGAACCTTCTCCTTATCCCTCGCTTTATCGAGGACGGTTGGGAAGTCCATTATATTGGTGACAAGAAGGGAATTGAGCACCAAGAGATTTTGAAGTCTGGCCTGGACATTCATTTCCACTCGATTGCGACGGGTAAGTTGCGCCGTTATTTCTCTTGGCAAAAATATGTTGGATGTCTTCAAGGTCTTCTGGGGGATTCTCCAATCGATTTGGATCATGCTGTGTGTACGGCCACAGGTCTTGTTTTTCTAAAGGAGGCTTCGTTTCGGTTCCTCCGGTAGTGGCTGCACGACTTTGTTTCGTACCTGTATTGGTACACGAATCAGACCGTTCCATGGGCTTAGCTAACAAAATTGCTTATAAGTTTGCGACGAAAATGTTCACGACCTTTGAGCAACCGAAAAGCCTAGTCAAAGCCCAACATGTAGGAGCTGTGACCAAGGTTCATCAGGGACAAGTTCCAACCCCAGTAGAATTAGAAGCAGTATTTGCTCAATTTGATTCACAGTTGCCAACCCTTCTCTTTGTGGGGGCTCTGCTGGTGCACGAGTGTTCAATGAGTTTGTTACAAATAATCGAGAAGCCTTGTTGGCAAGCTACAATGTCATTAATTTGACCGGGGACTCCTCCTTAAATGAGCAGGCTCCTCATCTTTATCGCGTGGATTACGTGACAGATCACTATCTTCCATTACTCCAAAAGGCAGACCTAGTGGTAACTCGTGGTGGTGCCAATACGATTTTTGAACTCTTGGCCATGAATAAGCTACATATCATCGTTCCTCTAGGGAAAGAAGCTAGTCGGGGAGATCAGATCGAAAACGCTCAATATTTCGTTGAGAAAGGTTATGCAGAAACCATCGCTGAGCCAGAATTGAGCATGGATCGTTTGCAAAATACGATGGATAAAATGTTCCAAGGGGCAGAAAGCTATCATCAAGCGATGAAGTCTTCGAATGAGCTGCTTTCCTTGGATGAATTTTACAGTCTGGTCCATCAAGAAATTAATAAAAGGAAAAAATGACGGATAAGAAGAACCAAAAAACTCCTAAGGAAGTCACTAAGCTCTCTGAGTGGCAGAGACGAAACCAGGAGTATCAAAAGAAAAAACAATTAGAAGAGCAAGAAGAAAAAGAAAAGAAAGCACAAGAAGAGAAGGAAAGACAAGAACTTCTGAATCAAAAAACTCCCTCTGAAGATCTAGATGCCGTAGAGCAAGATGCCGAGACCATAGATGAAGAGGAAGATGAGAATGTGGCCAATGTAGCTGAGGAGGAATTGCAAGAAATTCTTCCTGAAGAAATAGAAGAAGAGTCTGAAGAAGAAAAAATCATCTACCTAACAGAAGCTTCAGAAGCTATGTTCGAAGAAGAGGTACTAGCGAAGGAGGCTAAAAAGGAAGGCCAAATTGCGAGACGTCACATCTACAGAGCTATTCCAGTTTTGGTTATCAGTACCCTGATTGCTCTCTTTTCTACCTATCTTTTAACGCCCCTAGCGAAGCAAAAAGTGATCGAATTTTCAGGGAATAAAAATGCGGATCAGACCCTGTTGTTCGAAAAAAGTCGTATCCAAGATCGGGATTATACCTTGACAACTTTCTTAAATCGGGATCGTTATCTTGCTAATATGAAGGCGGCGAGTCCCTGGGTCAAGGATATATCAATGACCTATGCTTTCCCTACGACTTTTAAGGTTCAGGTTGAGGAATACCAGGTTTTTGGTTACTATGTGACTGAGGAAGACCACTATCCCATTTTAGAGAATGGAGAAGTCGTGGAGACACCGGTTGCTACGGATCAGCTTCCCAAGTCTTACCTAAGCGTTCGTTTTTCTGATCGAGAATTGGTCCGACAATTTGTCAAACAATTGGGGAAAATACCATCTACTGTACGAGATAAAATTGAGTCAGTGGACTTGACACCGAGCAAGGTGACTAAGGATTTGGTGACGCTAACCATGAAGGATGGCACCAAGGTTTTAGTGCCTGTATCTCAGATCAAGCGTAAATTGCCTTATTACGATAAGATTCGTAAACTGATTGAAGATGACAGTGTCATTGACATGGAAGCGGGTATATACAGTTATAATGCAGAAACCATGGCTACTTTTAGCTCAGGAAAAAGAAAGAAGAAGAGCAAGGGAAGGGAACAAAACGGAGGAAGCGGACGCCAACTCGACAGATTCTGATGAGAGTGCAGTCGTAACCGAGCAACACGAAGAAGTTCCCGCTGAGTAAGCCCTCATAAATTATCTGAAATAATGAAGAAAATATGCCCACTATGGGCATATTTGTGTTATAATAAAATTTGGATAGTTCTAACTAAATGGAGCTATTAACTGACGTATAGGAAAACAAAAGAGAGAGGACTGGTGTAATGGCTAGAAACGGCTTTTTTACAGGTTTAGATATCGGTACTAGTTCAATAAAAGTATTGGTGGCAGAACATGTCAATGGAGAAATGAATGTAATTGGAGTCAGCAATGCGAAAAGTGCTGGCGTCAAAGATGGAATTATTGTTGATATTGAGGCTGCTTCGAATGCGATTAAAAATGCAGTAAGTCAGGCAGAAGAAAAAGCAGGAATTTCAATCAATCTTGTCAACGTTGGATTGCCAGCGAACCTTCTTCAAATTGAAGCAACTCAAGGAATGATTCCTGTAACCAGTGATTCAAAAGAAATTACGGATGCAGACGTGGAAAATGTTGTACGGTCTGCTTTGACGAAGAGTATGACGCCTGACCGTGAAGTCATTACCTTTATTCCAGAAGAATTCACAGTCGATGGTTTCCAAGGGATTCGTGACCCACGTGGTATGATGGGATTCGTTTGGAAATGCGTGGACTCTTGTATACTGGTCCAAGAACTGTTCTCCATAATTTACGGAAAACAGTTGAACGTGCTGGTTTACAAGTTGAAAACATCATTATTTCACCGCTTGCAATGATTAAGTCTGTATTAAACGAAGGAGAACGTGAGTTTGGTGCGACTGTCATTGATTTAGGTGGAGGACAAACGACAGTAGCTTCTGTTCGTAATCAAGAACTTCAATTTACAAATATCTACCAAGAAGGTGGCGACTACGTTACTAAGGATATTTCTAAAGTATTGAAAACTTCTCAAAAATTAGCAGAAGGTTTGAAGTTCAACTATGGAGCAGCTTATGTTCCTGCAGTTGGTGATGAAGTCTTCCATGTTGAAGTGATTGGTGAAGTAGAACCTGTTCAAGTATCTGAAAAATATTTGGCAGAAATTATTTCAGCTCGGATCAAACACATCTTCGACCAAATCAAACAAGATCTTGAAAGAAGACATTTGCTTGATTTGCCTGGAGGAATTGTCATCATCGGTGGTGGCGCTATTCTCCCTGGTATTGAAGAGTTGGCACAAGAAGTCTTTGGTGTAAATGTGAAATTGTACGTTCCAAATCAAATTGGTATCCGCAATCCAGCTTTTGCCCACGTGATTAGCTTGTCTGAATATGCAGGAAATCTAACAGATGTAGATATTCTTGCTCAGGCTGCTGTACATGGGGACCAACGTCTTCGTCAGCAACCAATTCAGTTCGAACCCCCAACACAGCAACCAGTAGTTCCAGCATATGTACCGGACGAAATTGAACCTGTAGTAAACGTCGAGCAACAACATCCAGTTGAAGAACAAAAACAAGAAGAAAAAACTACCTTTACAGACCGAATGAAGAATTTAATCGGTAATATGTTTGATTAAGGAGTGTAAGTATTTATGACATTTTCATTTGACACAGCAGCGGCACAAGGTGCAGTTATTAAAGTAATCGGTGTCGGTGGCGGTGGCGGTAATGCCATCAACCGTATGATTGACGAAGGAGTTGCTGGTGTAGAATTCATCGCAGCAAACACAGACGTACAAGCACTTTCAAGTGCAAAAGCAGAAACAGTTATCCAATTGGGTCCTAAGTTGACTCGTGGTTTGGGTGCTGGAGGTCAACCTGAGGTTGGTCGTAAAGCCGCAGAAGAAAGTGAAGAAGTATTGACCGAGGCTTTGCAAGGTGCAGACATGGTCTTCATCACAGCAGGAATGGGTGGAGGATCTGGTACAGGTGCTGCACCAGTTATCGCTCGTATTGCTAAAGCTGTTGGTGCTTTGACAGTAGCCGTTGTGACTCGTCCTTTCGGATTTGAAGGAACCAAACGTAGCAACTATGCGATCGAAGGAATCAATGAGCTTCGCGAGCATGTGGATACTTTGTTGATTATTTCTAACAACAACTTGTTAGAAATTGTAGATAAGAAAACACCACTTCTTGAAGCATTGAGTGAAGCAGATAATGTCCTTCGCCAAGGGGTTCAAGGGATCACTGACTTGATTACAAGCCCAGGATTGATTAACCTTGACTTCGCTGACGTGAAGACTGTTATGGAAAACAAAGGAAATGCCTTGATGGGTATCGGTGTTGGTAATGGTGAAGAGCGTGTGATTGAAGCAGCTCGTAAAGCCATCTACTCACCACTCCTTGAAACAACTATTGACGGTGCGGAAGATGTGATCGTCAACGTTACTGGTGGTTTGGATATGACCTTGATTGAAGCAGAAGAAGCTTCTGAAATTGTTAACCAAGCAGCTGGTCATGGCGTAAACATTTGGCTCGGTACATCTATTGATGAATCAATGAAAGATGAGATTCGCGTAACGGTTGTCGCAACTGGTGTTCGTCAGGACAAAGTTGAAAGAGTTAGTGGAATTGCATCTCATGCACCAAGTTCAGCACGTTATTATCAAACTGGACCACGTGAACAACGTCCACAAACTCCACAATTTGATCGCGAATTCGATTTGAAGGAAGAAATCGACATGCCTACTCCTCAATCACGTGCTAAACAAGAAAAAAACTCGTGGATCTGCGTTTGGAGATTGGGACATTCGTCGTGAAAACATTGTACGTCAGTCTGATACTAGCACTGGTCGTCAAGTTGAGCGCTATGTGGATTCTTCTTCAGAAGATGATGAGTTGGAAACACCACCATTTTTCCGTAATCGTTAAGAATGAATCTGATTGAAAAATAAAGAGCGTATATTCTCGCAGGTTGCATAAAGCAATGGAAACAGCAAACCGCACTGATCAGGTGAATGTAATTGCTGTTACTAAGTATGTCGGTATCGACCAAGCTAAGGTTCTGGTAGATACAGGAGTCCGTCATATCGGTGAAAACCGTGTTGATAAATTTCTAGAAAAATACCAAGCTCTAAAAGATGAGGGACTGACCTGGCATTTGATCGGTAGTCTCCAACGTCGTAAAGTAAAAGAAGTTATCAATTATGTAGATTACTTCCATGCTTTAGATTCTATGAAGCTTGCCCAAGAAATTCAAAAAAGGGCGAGTCACCCAATTAAATGTTTTATACAAGTTAATATCTCTGGAGAAGAAAGCAAGCATGGATTTGCTCCTGAAGAGCTCGATGCTCTTCTTCCAGAAATGGAAAACTTGGATAATTTACAAATTGTTGGCTTAATGACGATGGCTCCTTTTGAGGCAAGTCAGGACGAGTTGCAAGCCATATTTGCAGCAACTCACCAACTTCAAAAAGAATTACAAAAGAAACAGTTGAAAAATATGCCCTTTACAGAGTTAAGCATGGGAATGAGTCGTGATTATGATGTAGCAATTGCTAACGGTGCGACTTTTGTGCGAATTGGGACCTCATTTTTCAAATAGGAAAGAATTATGTCATTTAAAGATAGATTTGATCGATTGATTGATTATTTTACTGAAGATGGAGATGAGTACGATGTGCAAGAAGCGCCTGCTCAAGCAGTCGGTGCTAGCCAACCTGTATCATCCCCTAAACCAGTACAACCATCATCAAAACCACGTCCAAAAGCTGTGGTAGCTGCCAAGGAGCAGAAACCTACTCCTGTTGCAGCAAGTCGTCCACAAGTAGCTTCTACAGCAGTGGTTGAATCAGCTTCATCTCAAAAATCATCTTCTGAAAATATTACTCGACTTCATCAACGTCAACAAGAGTTGGCAAGAAATCGTTCTGCTGCAGATGAAAAGATTACAATTGATGTCCGCTATCCTCGTAAATACGAAGAAGCAACTGAAATTGTTGACTTGTTGTTGGCAAACGAAAGTATTCTCATTGACTTCCAATACATGACTGAAGTTCAGGCGAGAAGATGTTTGGATTATTTGGATGGTGCTCGCTATGTATTAGCCGTGAATCTACGTCGTGTTGCAAGTACTATGTACTTACTAACACCAATCAATGTTGTTGTGAATATTGAAGATATTCGCCTTCCAAATGATGTCGAAATTGCTGAATATGACTTTGATATGAAACGAAATCGTTAATATGTTTGTCCTACAATTAGTTAGAAATTTCTTTCAGGTTTTTGAGCTAGTATTAATCATCTATGCGTTGCTTAGTTGGTTTCCAAATGCATCAGAATCGGCTTTAGCTAAAATGGTTCAACGGATCGTCGAACCATTTTTGAGCCTATTTAGAAAGATTCCTTTGCAATTTGGTGGGTTAGACTTTACGGTCATGTTTGCCTTGCTCGCTCTGTCCGTAGTGGAACGATTTGTCCTTCAATTTTTGGTACAATTTATATGACCAAGGGATTTTATCAACACTATAGTCAAGAAGATCACGTATTTATCGATCGAGTCCTAGAATTAGTGGCTCGGGTGGAGCAACAGTATAGTTTTGAACTGACCTCTTTTTTAAATCCACATCAGGTTGATATTTTACAACAAATTGGTGCCCACCACGGTTTGCAGGTATTCTCAAGTTCAGAAATTTATCCAACAGAATATGCACGGGTGATTCTTGCTCCTAGCTACTATCAGTTAGAGGCATCTGATTTTGAAATTAGCTTGTTAGAAGTTCTTTATCCGGATAAGTTTTATCGGTTAAGTCACTCTCAAGTTTTGGGCTCGCTTCTCCATCAATTAGGCATAGAAAGAAAGTCTTTTGGAGATATTCTAGTTGGACAAGGGAAGATTCATATCTATGTGGATGAACGTTTCTCCTCCTATTTCAAAGAGAATCTTAAGAAGATTGCAAAAGCATCTGTGAAGATTCGTGAGATTGACTGTCGAGAACGAATCACCGTAGACGAACCATCCAAACTCAGAGACCTATTGGTTACTAGTGTTCGACTTGATAAACTAGTAGCTTCTACCTTTAAACTTGCTCGGTCTGTAGCTGTTCAATTGATTCAGTCTGGCCAAGTAAAGGTAAACTATGCGCTAATTGATAATCCTAGTCGGATGATTCAAGTAGCAGATTTAATTAGTGTTAGAAAATATGGCCGCTTTAAAATACTATCAGATAATGGCCTATCAAAAAGTGGAAAATACAAATTAACGGTTGAAGTATTTTCCAGTAGAAAATAAGGAGGAACTATGGCACTTACAGCTTTAGAAATCAAAGATAAACGCTTTTATGTAAAATTTAGAGGCTACGATGCTAAAGAAGTTGAAGAGTTTCAAGACATGGTCTACCGAGACTATGAAAAATTAGTTCGTGAAAATCATGAATTGGAAACAAAAATTAGTGCGTTGGAAGAACGTTTGAATTACTTTGATGAAATGAAGGACTCTTTGAGTCAATCAGTATTGATCGCTCAAGATACAGCAGAACGTGTGAAACATGCGGCAAATGAACGCTCAGAAACAATCGTTCGTCAAGCGGAGCAAGATGCTCACCATTTAGTTGAAGAAGCAAAAGCAAAAGCAAATGAAATTCTTCGTCATGCTACAGACAATGCCAAGAAAGTTGCCGTAGAAACGGAAGAATTGAAGAATAAGACGCGTGTCTTCCACCAACGTTTGAAATCAACTATCGAAAGCCAATTGAGCATCATTGATACACCAGAATGGGATGAAATTCTTCGCCCAACTGCTATGTATATTCAAACAAGTGATGAAGCTTTCCGTGAAGTAGTCGAAAAAGCTTTGGAAGAAACAGTTCATCATAACTACGATGATGAAGCAATTGATTTGACTCGTCAATTCTCACGCGCAGAAATTGAAGAATTGCAAAAACATATTGAAGCTGTAAACCGTGAATTGTCTGCGACTCAAGCTTTTGAAGGATTGAATGAAAAAGTTCAAGAAGCTTTGGAAGAAGCAGAACAAAATCAAGTAGATCAAGATTCTATTGAAGAAATTGTTGTAGAAACTCCTGAAGTTGATGATATCGACGCTCCAGAAGGGGAAGAACAACGGGAAACTGTTTCAATTTTATAATCTGTAAAAACAGTGACCTTATCAAATAGTTTTAGCGAGCAGGTGATGGTGGAAGACCTGTACTCCCTTTGTTAAGGTAGATCCTTTTACAAATCTTAGTGGTGAAATGAGTAACCACTAACGCTGGTCAGCGTTAGCGACAAAAGAGGAGAAAGAGACTAGTCTCTTTCTTGAATGAAGGTGGTACCACGACTTGTCGTCCTTTTTGGCGAGGTCGTGGTCTTTTATTTTGTATCATAATTTTTTATAGGAGACTCCATGAAACTCAAAGAGACACTAAATTTAGGTAAGACAGAGTTCCCGATGCGGGCAGGTCTTCCCACAAAAGAACCAGTATGGCAAAAAGAATGGGATGAGGCAAAGCTTTATCAACGCCGTCAAGAATTGAACCAAGGGAAACCTCATTTCACTTTGCATGATGGTCCTCCGTATGCTAACGGGAATATCCACGTAGGACATGCCATGAACAAGATTTCAAAAGATATCATTGTTCGTTCGAAATCTATGTCAGGATTCTACGCACCATACATCCCAGGTTGGGATACACACGGATTGCCAATCGAGCAAGTTTTGGCAAAACAAGGTGTCAAACGCAAAGAGATGGACTTGGTTGAGTACTTAAAACTTTGCCGTGAATATGCTCTTTCTCAAGTAGATAAACAACGCGAAGATTTCAAGCGTTTGGGTGTTTCAGGTGACTGGGAAAATCCGTATGTAACATTGACACCTGACTATGAAGCAGCGCAAATCCGTGTCTTCGGTGAAATGGCCAATAAAGGCTATATCTACCGTGGAGCGAAGCCTGTTTACTGGTCTTGGTCATCTGAGTCAGCTCTTGCTGAAGCGGAAATTGAATACCATGACTTAGTTTCTACGTCCCTTTACTATGCCAACAAGGTTAAAGATGGGAAAGGTGTCCTAGATACAGACACATACATCGTTGTCTGGACAACAACACCATTCACCATCACAGCTTCTCGTGGTTTGACTGTTGGTGCGGATATTGATTACGTCTTGGTGCATCCAGCTGGCGAAACTCGTAAGTTTGTGGTAGCTGCAGAATTGTTGAACAGTTTGTCTGAGAAGTTTGGTTGGGCTGATGTTCAAGTTTTGGCAACTTACCGTGGACAAGACCTCAACCACATCGTGACAGAACACCCATGGGATACAGCAGTAGATGAACTCGTGATCCTTGGTGATCACGTTACAACAGACTCTGGTACAGGTATTGTCCATACAGCCCCTGGTTTTGGTGAGGATGACTACAATGTCGGTGTTGCCAATGGTCTAGAAGTTGCCGTAACGGTTAACGAACGCGGTATCATGATGGCGAATGCTGGCCCTGAGTTTGAAGGTCAATTCTATGATAAGGTTGTCCCAACGGTCATTGAAAAGCTTGGTGATTTGCTTCTTGCTCAAGAAGAAATCTCTCACTCCTACCCATTTGACTGGCGTACAAAAAAACCAATTATCTGGCGTGCGGTACCACAATGGTTTGCCTCAGTTTCAAAATTCCGTCAAGAAATCTTGGACGAAATTGAAAAAGTGAAGTTCCATTCAGAATGGGGGAAAGTTCGTCTTTACAATATGATTCGTGACCGTGGTGACTGGGTCATCTCTCGTCAGCGTGCTTGGGGGGTACCACTTCCAATCTTCTACGCTGAAGATGGCACACCAATCATGACAGCTGAAACCATCGAGCATGTGGCTCAACTCTTTGAAGAGCATGGTTCCATCATCTGGTGGGAACGTGATGCCAAAGACCTCTTGCCAGAAGGATTTACGCATCCAGGTTCTCCAAAATGGAGAGTTCAAGAAAGAAACAGATATCATGGACGTATGGTTCGACTCCGGTTCATCATGGAATGGAGTAGTTGTCAACCGTCCAGAACTCAAATACCCAGCTGATCTTTACCTAGAAGGTTCTGACCAGTACCGTGGTTGGTTCAACTCCTCACTCATTACATCTGTGGCAAACCATGGCGTAGCACCTACAAACAAATCTTGTCACAAGGTTTTGCCTTTGGATGGTAAAGGTGAGAAGATGTCCAAATCTCTTGGAAACACGATTGCTCCAAGTGATGTTGAAAAACAATTTGGTGCTGAAATCTTGCGTCTCTGGGTAACCAGTGTGGATTCAACAACGACGTACGTATCTCTATGGATATCTTGAGCCAAGTTTCTGAGACTTACCGTAAGATCCGTAACACCCTTCGTTTCTTGATTGCGAACACATCTGACTTTAACCCAGCTGAGGATGCAGTAGCTTATGAAGAGCTTCGTTCTGTCGATAAGTACATGACCATTCGCTTTAACCAGCTTGTTAAGACCATTCGTGATGCTTATGCAGATTTCGAATTCTTGACCATCTACAAGGCTTTGGTGAACTTTATCAATGTTGATTTGTCTGCCTTCTACCTAGATTTTGCCAAAGATGTTGTCTACATCGAAGGTGCAAAATCTCTCGAACGCCGTCAAATGCAAACAGTCTTCTATGACATTCTTGTGAAAATCACCAAACTCTTGACCCCAATTCTTCCTCACACTGCAGAGGAAATCTGGTCTTATCTTGAGTTTGAAGCGGAAGACTTCGTTCAATTGTCAGAATTACCAGAAGCTCAAACATTTGCTAACCAAGAAGAAATCTTGGATGCCTGGTCAGCCTTCATGGACTTCCGTGGCCAAGCTCAAAAAGCTTTAGAAGAAGCACGGAACGAAAAAGTGATCGGTAAATCTCTTGAAGCTCACTTGACGGTGTATCCAAACGAAGTAGTGAAGACTCTTCTTGGGGCAGTAGATAGCAATGTTGCACAACTCTTGATTGTTTCAGAGTTGACCATTGCAGAAGGTCCAGCTCCAGAAGGCGCAGTGGCCTTCGAGGATGTTGCTTTTCACTGTTGAACGTGCAGCTGGTGAGGTTTGTGACCGTTGCCGTCGCATCGATCCAAGTACAGCAGAACGTAGCTACAACGCAACCATCTGTGACCACTGTGCAAGCATCGTAGAAGAAAACTTTGCAGACGCAGTAGCAGAAGGATTTGAAGCCAAATAATAAGAAGTGAAAAAATCGAGAGTGGGACAGAAATCGGTCATTCGTTAGAATTCGATTTCGTCGTCCCACCTCCGCACAGTTGAGTAGGGCTATAAAAGCTGATGTAATCAGCGTAGTAGAGCCCACTCAACCACTCGCGTCTTGCTCGACAATCCAAAGATAGAGGCTAGGACTTTTGTCCCAGCCTCGACTTTTTCAATAAAAGAGGAACTGATGTGGTACCGGAAAGAATTTAAAGAACTAGAACTAAAAGAGTTTTTACGAGATCGTTCAATTGCGTTTGGAAACCTTTTGTCGTGGAACAGACAAGAATCTACAATGATCTTGATGCTATTGATCTTAGAGCTCTTTCACCTTTTTCATCAAGACGAAAAGGGAAATGTAGATGCCTATGCACGGATCTTTGAGACGGGGACTACGATTCATTTTTGGCCGAGTTGCTGTAGCCAAAGACAGTCGTGGCCAAGGACTGGGAAGGGCTATGGTGGAGCAGATTTTGGATCTGTGTGAACAGAGCTTTCCTGGGCGGGCCATTGAAATTGAGGCCCAAGAACAGGTGGTTGGCTTGTATGAAAAGCTAGGTTTTCAAAGGGTGAGCGAGCCTTTTATCTTGGCTTCTACCCCTCACGTAAAAATGATCTATCAGAAATAAAACATCCGTTCATCTCATTATCGAGGTGAACGGATGTTTTTTTAAAAAAAAGATAGCAAAGAAAAAAGTAAGGTAGAAGAACCTTACTTAGCAATTGGGAAAGAAATTTCGATCAGTTTATCAGAGTAGAGGGTCTTTATAGCAGATTGGTCAATAATTTGAAGATCAATCTTGCGTTTTAAAAAGAACTCACGAATTTTTTCAACTTCTGTTTCACGAATGGCACGGTGTTTGTTACTAATCAGCAATTCGTAATGTGTAGGAGCTTTGGTAAAGATAACGTCGGTGTTACCAGCTGAATAGACCTCAACAAGGGTAGCATCGGTACTTTCTAATTGACTTTTGACCAGAGTAGCATGACTATTTGTTGTATTCATAAGCTTCATGTGAGATCCTCCCTAAGCTCTTTTCTCCATTTATTATAGCACTATTTTGTGAAAGAAGTCGCTACAATTTTTGGGCAGATTTCCACATTTTGATGCCCCACTTATGACTTCCTCTTTTTAATCTGTCAATGGCTTCGTCGATTGGGAACCAAGCAATGTTATTGAAATCCTCTAGCGGTTTTTGAGCTTCTACAAAGTCAGTTACTTCATAGATATAGGCAGGATTATAGTAGTGGGTGTCGCGGTGACTAGAATAGAAGTACTCGTCTGCTTGGCCATAATACTCGCCGATGGTCGCAGTGAAGCCCAATTCTTCGATCAGTTCGCGCTCGAGTGCCAAGAAATGATCTTCTCCTTCCTCGATTTCACCACCTGGTAGGAAACCAAGCTCCATTTGGTGCTTGACCAGGATGATTTTTATCCTTGGTTGGATTTGGAATTACCGCATAGACTCCATAACGATTGACATAGTCAACATTTTCTTCTTTTGTCCCCAAAAAGTTGCAACAGTCATATTAAAACTCGCTTCTTATTTTTTATCATTATAACATAGATAGACATAAAAAGCAGTAGGAGATAAAAATAAGAGAGAGGGACAGAAATCGGTCATTCGTTAGAATTCGATTTCGTCGTCCCACCTCCGCACAGTTGAGTAGGGCTATAAAAGCTGACGAAATCAGCGTAGTAGAGCCCACTCAACCACTGCGTCTTGCTCGACAATCCAAAGACAATTGAGAGGCTAGGACTTTTGTCCTAGCCTCTTTTAAATGCAATTATTCAGTTACTTTTTCTGCCTCGTTTGCAGGTTTGGTCTTTCCTTTAATGCTAATATTTCCATTGCTGGTCATGACTGCCTTGAGTTGTTTTTTTCATTTGGATTTTCAAGGTAGTAATCGGTAATCGCATCTTCAATATAGTCTTGAATGGTACGACGGAGTGGGCGGGCCCCCATTTTTGGATCGTATCCCAGATCGACCAATTTTTCTTTCACCTTCTCTGTCACATCCAGATGAATCTCATTTTGTGCGAGACGTTGATTGACTTCATCCAGCATGAGAGTAACGATTTGAAGCAGGTTTTCTTTTGAGAGAGGTTGGAATTCAATGATGCCATCAAAACGGTTCATGAATTCAGGGCCAAAGAAGTTCCTGAGTTCTCCAAGTACAGAGTTGGTGCGACCTTCACGAGCTGCTCCAAAGCCAACATTGGCCTCCGCTTTGCCAGTTCCAGCATTAGAGGTCATGATGATAATCGTATCTTTAAAGCTAACGGTACGGCCTTGACCATCTGTCAAGCGACCATCATCTAAGACTTGAAGGAACATATGCATGACATCAGGATGGGCCTTTTCTACCTCATCTAGAAGAATAAGAGAGTAAGGGTTGCGACGTACTTTTTCAGTCAGCTGGCCAGCTTCTTCATAGCCGACATAACCTGGAGGAGCACCGACCAATTTGGCAACGGCATGTTTCTCCATGTATTCACTCATGTCAAAGCGAATCATACTATCAGCAGAACCGAAGAGTTCGATGGCCAATTGCTTGGACAACTCGGTCTTCCCGACACCAGTTGGTCCAACAAAGAGGAAGCTACCGATTGGACGGTTGGGCGTTCCAAGCCCTACCCGATTACGACGGATAGCCTTAGCAATTTTTTCAACAGCCTCATCTTGGCCGATGACATGAGCTTTTAAATCAGCAGCCAAATTAATCAATTGAGACTGTTCTTTTTCTTTCAAATCTCCAACTGGAATATTGGTCTTTTGTTCAACGATGTGCTCGATGGTCTTTTCGCTAATGACGGGGGTATCTTGGTCGGTGACCTGTTGCCCTTGCATTTCTTTGTACTTAGCGATTTGGTCACGGAAGTAGGCTGCTTTTTCGAAGTCTTCATCCCGCGTCGCTTGGGCCTTGAGATTTTCGGCTTCAATTAAGCGCTGGTCAATGACTTTGGGATCGACAAAATTGAGGGTCAAATTCATCTTAGATCCTGCTTCGTCCAAGAGGTCAATGGCCTTGTCTGGCAAGAAGCGGTCTTGGATATAGCGATTGGAAAGGAGTGCTGCAGCTTCTATTGCACCATCTGTGTAGTGGACGTGGTGGTAGTCTTCGTATTTCTTTTGAATGCCTTTAAGGATGGTAATGGTTTCTTCAACTGTTGGTTCATCCACCTTGACTGGTTGCATCCGGCGTTCAAGAGCAGCATCTTTTTCGATAATACGATACTCATTGAGGGTTGTGGCACCGACTAATTGCAATTCACCACGAGCGAGAGCCGGTTTGAGGATATTTCCTGCATCCATGTTGCCATCACCTGCAGATCCTGCTCCCTACAATTTCATGGATTTCATCGATAAACAAAATGACATCTTCACGGCGACGGATTTCTTCCATTAATTGTTGCATCCGTTCTTCAAATTGTCCACGAATCCCAGTCCCTTGAACCAGGCTAACAACGTCTAGACGAATGACTTCCTTGTCTTGTAATTTATAAGGGACATCGCCATCGACAATCTTCTGGGCTAGGGCCTTCTACGACAGCTGTTTTTCCGACACCAGGTTCTCCAATCAGAACAGGGTTATTTTTTTGTCTCGGCGGTTTAAAAATTTCAATAACTCGAGAATTTCGTCGTCACGGCCAATGACTGGATCAATGTCCCCACGACGAGCGATTTTCAGTAACATTAATTCCAAACTCTTCTAGGAGTCCTTTTCGGTTGTTGTTTGGCTTGAGGTCTATTTGGTCCAGTAGCTCGACCGTTCCCATTTTGTCCGTAGCCATTTCCACTCCCATATCCTCCTCCTGATTGGGTCGGTGGCGTTTGAGGTTCTTGGGAGCTTGAAGTTGCCCAGTTGATTGAAGAAATCTTCAAAAGGATCCCGCCCTCCGCGATTTTTGTTGGTTTAATCCCTGCTAGGAGACTATTGTTAGGATCGGTTTTTCATAATTTGATAGCAGTTCTGGCAAAGGTCTACTTTGTTGTTGGTGACCATTCACATTCGTATAAAGATGAATGGTTGAATCGTTTGATTTTACAGTTTTGACAAAGCATTCTCTTACCTCTTTCTCTAGGGTAAAAAGTGTAGAAACTATTGGTCAGAAATAGTCAAACTTTTATAGTTTCATTATATCAGTATTCTAAAAGTTTGCAAGAATTTAGTATGAAGTCCGGTTTTAGGCATGGAATAAAGAGGAAAATAGTGGAAAAGTTGATTTTTATTGGAATTTCCTCCTTCTTTTATGATAGAATAGGAGAGTAGAAAGTAAATAGGAGAATCAAAATGGAATCACATTTGGTACGAATTATCAGCCGTTTGGAAGCAATGACAAAAGACGGTGGAAACTTAAAACGTAATTTTGAACGTGAAGGGGTTGTAGTTGCTGAAGTAGCTTACAACTATGATGAAGAAAATGGATCAGTATTTACTCTTCGTGATGTAGAAGCTCGTGAGACCTATACATTCGATAGCATTGACTTAATCGCAATGGAAATCTACGAATTGTTGTACTAAGAAGTATCAATCAAGAGGTTGGGACAAAAGTCCTAGCCTCTCAATTGTCTTTGGATTGTCGAGCAAGACGCAGTGGTTGAGTGGGCTATACTACGCTGATTTCATCAGCTTTTATAGCCCTACTCAACTGTGCGGAGGTGGGAGGACGAAATCGAATTCTAACGAATGACCGATTTCTGTCCCACTCTCTTTTTTGTTGGAAGAAAACTGTATAGTTTCTTCCTATAATCTTATCTAATCAAGAAGTGTTAGGAGCAGGTCCACAAATCTGATATAATAGAGAAGATATTGAATAGAAAAGAGATTGAGATGACACATGTGATTGATGGGAAGGCCTTGGCAGTAAAATTACAGGGAGAATTAGCTGAAAAAGACAGCACGTTTAAAAAGAGGAAACAGGGAGGTACCTGGTTTAGTTGTGATTTTAGTGGGAGAAAACCCAGCTAGTCAGGTCTACGTACGAAATAAAGAACGCTCGGCTCTTGCTGCGGGTTTTCGTAGCGAGGTGGTCCGCTTACCAGAGGCTACTACACAAGAGGAACTCTTGGCACTTATTGACCGCTACAATCAGGAACCGCTCTGGCATGGAATTTTTGGTCCAGTTGCCTCTACCAGCACATATCGACGATGAGGCTGTCTTGCTAGCCATTGATCCCAATAGGATGTCGACGGCTTCCACCCCTTAATATGGGCCATCTTTGGGCGGGAAATCCAGTCATGGTTCCCTCAACTCCTGCGGGGATTATGGAAATGTTCCGGGAATACGATATCGATGTCGAGGGGAAAAGTGCAGTCGTTATTGGTCGCTCCAATATCGTTGGAAAACCCATGGCCCAGCTTCTATTAGCTAAGAATGCTACGGTAACCTTTGACCCATTCACGGACCCATCATCTAGCAAAGATTGCAAGAAAGGCAGATATCCTGGTGGTGGCTATCGGCCGTGCCAAATTTGTTACAGCTGACTTTGTCAAAGAGGGAGCTGTCGTCATCGATGTCGGGATGAATCGCGATGAAAATGGGAAGCTCTGTGGAGATGTCGACTACGATACCGTGTCACCACTTGCTAGCCATATTACGCCTGTTCCTGGTGGAGTGGGTCCTATGACCATTACCATGCTTATGACTCAGACCTATGAAGCAGCTGTTCGGGCTTTGAAAAATAAACCAGCTTGCATGAAGTCGGGACCGTGTTTGGAGCGATAGACTGATTAGAAAAAAATATTGAAGGCTGGAACTGACTTTCCTGCCTTTTTTTAGTCTAAACGTGATAAAAATAGAGGAAGAAAGAAGGAAAGCTTATGTTAAGAGTTGACCAAACATTGCTGCAACAAGTTATTGTTAGTCGTCAGTCAGACTCCTACAAGGGTGACTATGGTCGGCTTCTCTTGATTGGAGGAACCTACCCATACGGGGGAGCGATTATGATGTCTGCTTTGGCAGCTGTGGAGAGTGGAGCGGGTCTGGTAACGGTTGCGACAGATCAGGAGAACATCCCTGCCCTTCATGGTCAGTTACCCTGAAGCAATGGCATTTGCTGTGACTGACCAAGAATTATTGGCTGATCAAATCGCAAAAGCAGGCGTTATTTTATTGGGGCCAGGCCTCAAGGACAATGATCTAGGGACACACCTTGTACAGTTAGTTTTTGACAGGGTTCAGTCTCACCAAGTGTTGATTCTAGATGGCGGAGCAATTAGTATCTATACTCGCTTAGCGTTGCCTCTTCCTCAAGCTCAGTTGGTTTTCACTCCTCATCAGAAAGAATGGGAGGTGATGTCAGGTCTAGCGATTGGAGACCAAGGGGAAGAAGCAACAAGGCTGGCTCTATCCCAATTTCCTCCAGCGAGTATTCTAGTTCAAAAAGGCCCCTCAGACCAAGATTTGGCAACAAGGACAACCAGACTATTACCAACTAACAGTTGGGGGACCTTACCAGGCAACTGGAGGTATGGGCGATACCTTGGCAGGCATGATTGCAGGATTTGCAGGTCAATTTCCACAGGTTGGACTCTATGAGCGCGTGGTGGTGGCTACTCACCTTCATTCGGCTATTGCTGAAGACTTGAGCAAGGAAGTCTACGTGGTTTTGCTGACAGCGATTAGTAAAAGAAATTCTCAAAATGGATGAAAAATTAGCCCATAGGAAAAGTCGATAGAATAGGAGCTTCAGATCATGAAATCTGGGGCT
>BNJU01005068.1_pt1 | contig 23914 bp, 41 predicted proteins | sample 8539281 | NCBI WGS metagenome assembly BNJU01 (sample SAMD00202456, study PRJDB9452) | human saliva metagenome | isolation source: human saliva | place: Japan
CAGCGTCGCCACCGCTGTCGGTGCCGATGGCCCTTCTTCGACGCACCTTGATCTGCCTCCGCTAAGAGCGACGGGCTAACATGCTCCTCGACCTCTCGAAGGCCTGCTGAGCGCCTTGTCCGTTCACGCTTATGAAGCAGCTCCGCACCCTCCTTCACCGCGCTACTCGTCTCCTCGCTCGCACTGAACGCCAGATGACCAAGTATGCTGCCATCATCAAGGCTCCGGGCAGACTCGGCCCGGACGAAGACCGCCGCACCAGCTCGCGGACGCCCTCGCACACTTGCGCCCGCCTCCCCTGAGCCAATTCCGCAAGCTCGCCGTCTCAGAGCATAGCCTGCCGCAGACCAGCCCAGTAGGTACGGCTGAGCTGCGCCTCCTTCCGCTCACCAGCGTCAGGGTCCGCTCACGACACCATCGAGACCGTCGCTTCCCAGGTCGATGCCCGACCCTTTCTTCAGCGCGAGTATAGTCTCTTCTGCCTACGACGCTCCTTCGCCTTCCTGCTCGGAAGATCGCGGCTGCAGCTCCCCTCATGAGCACGGCCAGCATCGCCTGCGTGAGCTGCCCATCCGCCACACTCATGAGCTCAGCACTTCCGTCCCCACCTCATCGTCCGCCCCACCCTACTACTCGAGGAGGATAAGCAAAGCGATGAGTCGGTCTTTTATCGCTCAGCCCCCGCATCACGACTTGGGCGTCAGTCCTTCGCCCCTTGTACGCGCCAGCCAAACCCCACATAAACAGAAAGTCAAGAACACGCCGCCCGCAGTCATCATCGCCTGGTCGCAGCGTTCTTACCGTCCTGGCATGAGCGCGCCCAGCCCAGGAGGAAGGACCTTTCGCCAGCGAGCAGAAGGATCATGCAGGAGAGCTGCAGAAGCTCGCCTCCGGCGGCGACATACATATTCAGTACGAAGCTCTATGGGCGAGCAGAAGATCTCCTCAGCTACTGACTCACTATCAGCCAGCTCCTTCGAGCGTGCTACATATCGAGCAGCTGCGAAGGAGTCGCAAGAGCAACAGCAATACCAGCGCTGCCGCATCGGCCAGTCACCAAGAGATATTCAATTTAATGTTCTCGCGGTTCATGTCATAGAACACCCTCCAGTCGGCCAGACCGTCTGCGCTGTGGATATTACAGGCGCGCCAGTTACGCCTGTGCGACCAATGATGGCGCAGCAGTTTCTCCAACGAGAAGGCAGTCAGCTCGATCGCGAAGTCGGCTGCAAAGTCGATGCCGCGCACCACCACGCCCGCGGGCTGCCAAGCTCAGCAGCCTGAGAACACGGTGAACATCCAGATCCATCATCGTAGCGAAGAACGTCACCGCTGCCTGGTGGTAGCATTCCTCTACTGCTGCATCACGCAGCCCAACGAGGAAGCCGTCAAGCTCGGGGTGTGCACTTCCTCGAAGGCAAGCAGATCCTATTCGATTCGTCGCGAGATCGTGAGCACACCATGAAGACACCTTGTCACAATGGCTGGGTCAGTCAAGAGAGCCTGCAGAGTGGTACCACGTCCTGAAACCTCATCGGTCGTGCCCTTCACGCCGTACCCGCACCCTCACCCCATTCCCCTTATTGTGTGCTGAGGGCAGATACGCATCTGCCCCTAGGCTTTCTTCCAGAGCTTATCCTCACCATACCTCTAAAAGAGAGCGATGATAGGCTGTATGAATTATATTGGTCGCTGACTGACCCATATTGGTCAATGCGCAACCCATATAGTTGGAGTTTGCGACCTATATGCCCGCCCCTGTGCTTAATCAACAGGCTCACCTTACCTCCCCAGACATGCATAGCGACGATAAAGCCTTCCTCGAGGAAGGCATTTCCAGCATGGGGAGCGAATGCACCCAAGGAGGAAATGAATTCTTCACTTGAATCTCGTCTACTTCCTCCTTAAATCATTTTATTAAGAGCGACAAGTATTGAACATCAATAGCGGAGACTGTCTTCTTTATAGTTTCTCCCAGTGCACCAATATAAGATGGCTTTGACCAATAGTGAGCTTGTATCGATCCATGAAATGCTACTGAAGCATTACTGCGAACCATCATTATCACTGCTGAGCACTACCAGTCCAATTGTTCTATCATCATTGAATTGAATAGCGCGATCAGTTGATGTGTTAAATAAGAATCATTTTCTCGGGAGGAAGGAGAATGTGAAGAGAAAGGGACAGACATCCCCAGGAGATCTGATTGGTACTTAACTACCCAGATATTGTACTCATCAACGAATGCCAGGACTTCAGAATTTAGACATGCCCAGCCAGAACTTAGTATTCGCCGGAGGTGATGTGGTACTCATCGTTCCCGTTATAGTGGTTCGTCGGACCAGAGAGTTAACGCGATAGCATTGACCATACGCTGCATGGCAGGAAGCGATGAAAGCGTTATCGCCTCTGCTCTGCATGAACCATGGGTGATCGTGCTGGATCATCGCTGGCAGGAGCAAAAGTCAGGCTGCCCACACAGCCCCCTCGACGCAGAGAAATCTCGTGTCGCCACCATCAGTGCCCATAAGCGATCTCATCCAAGGACCTGTATAGGCATCACCACGGCATCACCGATGATATCTTGTCTCAGTGCTGCACCAGACTGATATTTGGCACCGTCGTACGATCTGGCAACATCGCGACAGCATCACTGTATTACCCGTAATGTGGTAGTCGGACCTGCTCTTCGTGAAGTCGTAGTCAGTCGACTGATCATGATCTTCTGCCCGAGGAGAGAGAGAGCGTATAGGTAGAGCCGTCCTCACGACCTTGATCTGACGATGATCTTCTGCACCCATCCCTTGACCCACCTGCCCTGCGAAGCATCAAGCACGTGTCGATCAGATCATCAGCACTGATGACCTCGATCCCTCTGTAGAGAAGTTGATAGATGAGGCTGAGGTTCAAGCAAGGCTGACCTTTTGACCTGAGCTGGCGGATGGAGTCCGAAGACCGGACATCTTGACCTCTGCCCACTGATAGTCGTTCAAAGGAGCTCATGTTAGACGGTTGCGGGAGGCCTCACCGGCTTGACAGGACCTTGCATCTCCTTGGAGGCGGACGAGCATCACTATTGTACATACACCCCAGTAAGCTGGATCGTATCCTGGTCATGCCAAGCAAGGAGCCCTGCAAGGTTTTAACTATGATGCGGTCATCGTCGACACCCGCTACAATGGTGGTGGCTGGTCATGAAGACCTCGTCTTCCTGCCCAGCGGTAAGCTCTCACTCGCTTCACGCCCTCGTGGTCAGTGGCATCGGTGATGACCCCATCACGCAGTGGACTCAGCCCAGCTGTGTCCCGGTAAGAAGAAGGAACTGGTAATGGTCATACTTCTGTGCATAAGACCCTCGGTCTCGCAGGTCATCGCACGCCCGTCGCAGGGACGACGACGGGCCGGTCCGGTGGGAGACGCAGATCAATCCTTACCTCGTCTTCGGTATCCCTGAAGTCACCCGTGCCGATGTCACTGTGTGTCGCTAAGGAGAACCAGACGCTGCAGCCTGATATCGAGGTCTACACCACGCCTGCCGACTCACCTTCTGGCGTGACGTCCCAGCCTCGAGCGTGCCGTACAGGAGAGACGATGACGATTACGAAGACGTAACTTCTCCGCACATTACCTTGAGGTAGGAAGCGGATCTCGCTCGCGCTGCTTCGAGGTATTTGAGCCTGAATTTGCTCCCACCGCAGCGCTGATCCTGGAGCGATCAGCCTTCGTGGAGGGGCTTTTATGTGCAGAGTGAGCGTGCGGAGGGTAGGGTAGGAGCCTGGCTGGTCGCCGCTCCGACCAGTATTGCCCGCACGCCGACCGCTCTAGCTTTGTGAAGCGACCACACATTTCAGGTTGTTGCTGCCCGCGTAGGGATAAAAAGTCGCGGACGTAGTGGTAGAAATGCAGTGGACTCACGCACGTGATCTCAATATCTACGCATGCGCAGACTTTAGGGTTTTCGCGCCTGGTCTTTAAGACTGCGCTGCAAAGTAGACGAGGGAAAACCACTACGTGAAGGCGCTTTTCTTCGCAAGAAGGACACTCTCCCTCCGCTGGATAAGAGTGAACACGAGGACAAGGCGAAGGGCCTGTTTCATCACTTCGAGAGATGATATCGGTGGTCTTGGCGCAAGGGATGCCTTGAAGCACTCGAAATAGAGGATGGGATCTGCGGCAACAGTTCTTAGTGCTTCCTCGTCGACCACTATTGGCCTGCATGCTAAAGGCGAAGCATTTCTCTCGGTCGCACCATAGTTTCTGCTTAGTATCCCCCTATTGATGTATCTATCGCCTCCTGATGTGTTTCATACTGATATATAGGGTAGTAGCTTTGCGCTCTTTCGTGCTCTCTTTGGAGGCGTGAGACGGAAAATTGGGTAAAAGTGAAGAAATTTTCCGATCAGTATGCCATCGCTTTTGACGGAGCCTGTCTTCGCTGGCCGAATTATGGCAAATGTGGCAGAATGACGGATGAAAGTGGCTGAGTAGGTGAATGTTTTTGTTCGTTAAAAATATTAGGAAGTTGGATCTATTTTCCCTGAAGGTTCTTTATATAGCTTTTTATCTATATTTGCTACCGCACTCGCACTAACACAACAATGCATCAACTTTTGATTATGCTAACTCGATTACGTAGTCTATTCGTCGCCCTGATCCTCGTGGTCAGGTGCGATGCCCGTGTGCGCAGACCATCCAGTTAAAGGTAAAGTCATCGACAGCGAAGGTAAGGCCTCGCTGGCGTCTCTGTATCCGCTAGCAGGATAAGGCACTGCATACCACCACGGCATCTCGACGGTACCTTCAATCCGAGCAGCCGAGAAGACGATCCTTGTCTTTACCCTGACAGGGAAGCAAACTGTAGAGCTGGCGACTACGACCACGCCCTACGCAGTTACTCTCCCCAATGCAGCCCCCTGAAAAGAAGGAGACTACGGTCGTCTCTATGCGTCAGGCTCACATCGGTAAAAGTGTCTACTATCCCCTGTGGGTCATCGATGGAGTGATCTATAAGGAAGACAGACTTCAACGTCGCGGACCTTGCTGTCTCCCCGAAGCTAAGCTGCCTCATCGCAGCCGCTCTGCCCTGGTCTCTCTGAGAGCGACATCCAGAGCTTCCAGGTCATCAACGACGCTTCTGCAACCGCCCTCTATGGTCAGCGCGCCCTGGGGGTTATCTCCGTCCGCACGAGTAAGGCTGGGCAGGGGACGAACCTTCACTCTATCAGGGCTGAGCTTTACTCTACCGTGCCATCCCTTCCTACCGCGAGTCTCAATATCCTGAACTCTCAGGATCAGATGGCTGTCTCTCAATGAGATGGCTAATGGTAAGAGCTCTTGACAACGAGGCTGTCTTCATCGCCTCGCAGTATGGGGTCTATGGCCACCCTACAATAGCATCTATAATTACAATGACCTGACTGGCGAGTACGGTGTACTCTAATACCGATGCAGGTCGCTGCTTTACTCCCGTGCTGCTGAGCTTCGTAATACGAACTGGTTCAAGGAACTCTTCCAGCATGCATCCGCCATCAGCACACCCTGACTCTCTCTACGGGTACGCAGAAGGCGAACTACTACGCTTCGCTCAACGCCAACCTGACCCAGGGTGGAATAAGGCACGAGAACTCTCAGACCTACTCGTTCAACTTCAACGCTGACTTCCGCCCCTTCAAGGGCTGGAGCTTCGGCATCCGCTCTACGGCCTCCTACGGCAAGGTGCACTATGGTGGTGACTGGCGTCCCGGTAGCTATGCTCCTACCGCCAGCCGTACGCTGGATCCCAACGCCTTCTATGCGCATGACTACACGCCGTTCAATATCAAGCACGAGCTCCAGCACAATACTCGTGACTACAAGACGGCTAACCTCTCTGCAGGCTACCATCGACTGGCAGCCCATCACGCAGCTTCGACTCTCTGCTCCTCGCGCACTCCGCTATCGTGACCAGTATGGTGTGACCGACCGCGATGAGCACTCCAATGCCGCAGAGGTGTACCGCAATATCAGCAAGAGTATCATCCGTAGCTATAGCGATTACCTCTACAAGCCTCTTGATGACCCCTACGGCTCTGCCTCAGATCGTGATGCCCTTATGGTGGTATTCGCACTCGCAGAATATCATCGATGAGCGCTACGATGGCCAGATCAAGGCGCACTACAATGACACCTTTGGTAGCAACGGCGAGCACAGCCTCGGCTGTCGCTGGTCTCGAAGTCTTCGAAGAGCGTCACCTCAACGAGTGGTTCGATGCCTATAGGGGTCAACTATAACCTCGGCTATCTGACTACACCTATTCACCCACTGCTCTTCACGAACCTGCGTAATAAGAGCAAGCAGTACTATAGCATTCATCCCACGCTCGACCGCGGGGTCTCTCTGTCGGTAATGTCGACTACACCCTCCTCGGTCGCTACCGTCTGAATGCTTCTTACCGCCGTGAAGGGACGAACCAGTTCGGTCGTGCTCGCACCATCCGCTATATCCCCACCTGGAACGTCGGTGGTAACTGGTCGATCGATCAGGAAGCCTTCTTCCCCAAGCTCCGTCCCCTCTCTTCGCTCTCGATGAGCCTCTCCTACGGGATGTCGGGACGATCCCTCGTGCATCAATGCACCGCCTCGTCTGAAGACGCTGCTTCCTTCTTCGGGGATGCTAACCTCATCGAGCCAGGGGTCTATATCAATGAGCCTGCTAACTACGACCTGACCCTATGAGAAGATGTATGAGCTCAACTGGGGCCCTCAACTTCGGTCTCTTCGATGATCGTATCTCGGCAGGTATCACCCTCTTCAATCGTCAGGGTCGTGACCTCATCGACCAGGTATTCCCTCAGGAGTACTGGTGGCTTCGTCGACTGATCTCTATGGAATGTCGCTCAGATGAGTGCCAAGGGGATAGAGCTCTCGCTGACTACGCAGAACATCCGCACCCGCGACTTCTCGTGGTCTACCTCGATCACCTACCGCGCAATACCAATAAGGTGACGCGCCTCAATACCAGCCCCTCAGTGACGAACCTCACGGACGGCTGCTGCCGTCAGAGCTATCCTCTGAACTCACTCTTCTCCATCCCCTTCTATAAGCTGGATGAGAATGGGCATCCTCGCTTCTTCCTCCCCTAACGGTGCTGATGTCCTGCCTGATGGCCGCTGCATCACCAGTCCCAAGACGGGTGGTCAGGTAGCTTGGACGGCTTCTAATCCCGAGGAGATTGACTATCTCCTCTACTCGGGTACTCTGACACCCTACCGATCAGGGTGGGTATCAACAATAGCTTTAGTTTCAAGAACTTCCGCCTCGGTGTCTACGTCTACTACTCCTTCGGTGGCGTGATGCGCCTGCCCCAGCAGTTCGCTACGAAGTACAATGACCACCAGGTCATGGGTGAGTTCAACCGCCGCTGGCTGCGTGCTGGTGACGAAGAGCGCACGAACGTCCCTGTGATCGCTACGGATGCTCACCGTCAGGCTAACCCCTCACCTGAGCAATGCCTACACGAACTACAACAAGTCTGATGTCCGCGTCGCCAAGACCGACTACATCCAGCTGCGTGATATCTCTCTGAGCTATACGGTACCCAAGGCCTTCGTAGACCGTCTGCGTCTCTCTTCGCTTGCCCTCAAGTTCCAGGCCTCCAATGTGGCACTCCTCTATGCTGATAAGAAGCTCAATGGTGCGCTGCCTTATAGCTATGACCCTCACTCCTACATCTTCACCGCTACTGTCGGGCTTTAGTCTGATAGTATAAAGGATCTATACAGAATGAAGAAGTTATCATTCAGCCTACTGGGTCTGGCTTTGGTCGCTGGCTCTATCTTTCGGGATGAGCTCTTGTGGGAAGTACCTCGATCGAGAATGCCGATGGGACACTATGTCGATGGGAATACCCTTTATAAGATCAGCCGCTTCTGACCTACGCTTATCCGCTGTCGTCACTGGCTCATATCTCGGAGCTCTCCTCGGACAATACGTATGAGGATGAGACGCGTAACCCCTACCGTGAGGACTTCCAGGACCTCGCTGTCTACTGGAGACCGATCACGACGACGGATGGTTCCGCCTACTACGATGGACGCTCAAGCTGTGGGAGTCCCTACTACGCTATCGCTCAGGCTAACGAAGTGCTGACGCTCATCGAAGAAACCAGGACTACGGTGACCGTAATATGGCCTCACGAGCTGAAGCCCTCGCCGTGCGCGCTTGGTCGCACCTCCAGCTGGCGAACGTCTTCTGCCTCCCCTACAACTTCGATGGTCAGGCGGTGCGACGAACCTCGGTGATCCCCTATATCGCTGAGCGTAGTCACGACGATCCTGCCCGACTATCCCTCGTGGTACCCTCAAGGAGACCTACGAGAAGATCGATAAGGATCTGCAGGAGGCTATCCTCTTCTGGAGAAGTACAACATCTACCAGAACGATATCCGTCGCTTCCACTTCACCGCTGAGGCTGCCTATGCCTTTGCAGCACGCTTCTACCTCTACTATAACCAGCCTGACAAGGCTAAGGAGTATGCAGATAAGCTCCTTGGGAGCAACCCTGCATCACAGCTGCGTAACTGGGCTGGTAACTACACGGGTATCGATGCTGCTAATGCCAATGCTAAGGCGCTGGCTTACTATCGTCCCTACCAATGCAGCGAACCTCCTGGTGGTCTCGCTTTACACTGACTACCAGTTTACCACCACCAGTGGTGAGGCCTTCACGAACTCTCGCTATACGCACTCCAATAATTGTGCTGCTGACGAGACCCTCTGGAAGAATATCTGGAACGTAGGTCGTAACCGTGACGAGTACAACTTCGCTCCCTATATCTACGACAAGGTCTTCATCGACAAGATCTATCAGCCCAAGCTGCCTACCCTCACAGGCTCTCGTAGCGTCGAGGTCCAGCTGACGACGGACGAAGCTCTCATCAACCGTGCAGAAGCTAAGATCCGTCTTGGGGATCTCGCTGGTGGTCTCGCCGACCTCAATGTCGGACTCAGGCTTAACTCCGTCCAGGACTTGCCAAGCGTACCTTCACGCAGGCAGAGGTCAAAGCTTACTACGATGCACTTCCCTATGCGGATAAGACGACGCGCTCGCCTAAGAAGCATCTGACGAAGGCGCACTTCAAGCTCCATGATGGCTCTACGATCACGGAGGGTACCGCTACGGAAGCTCTCCTGCAGTACGTCCTGCAGTGCCGTCGTATCCTCACGCTCCACGAAGGTCTTCGCTGGCAGGATATCAAGCGCATGGCATCGATATCTCACCGCTGGAAGAAGATCGATGCAGGTGCAGACACCTACGAAGTACCTGCTGATGGTGTACTCTCGGCTCTGATCTTCGCCATGCTATCGCTCTGCCTCAGCAGGCGATCACTGCGAGATCCAGCAGAACCCACGCTAATGCTTACAGCTATGAAACTATTCAATAAGATCATTGCACCGCTTCTCTCTCGGCGGCTCTGGTGAGTTGCGGGTCTTCTTCTGATGAGGTCGATCCCAAGCGCCCGATCTTCTCACCGCTGGATACGACGACGATGACCGAGGTCCAGAAGTATGTCCAGAACTACTGGGAAGAAGTTCAATGTAGATATCCGCTACAACTATGAGGACCGCTCTGGCGAGTAACCTCTATAAGCTCGGGCCAGCCTCTGAGGCTCAGGCGCTGAAGTACCTCAACCTCATGCGCTATACCTTCTTCGAAGTCTACGAGAAGGTAGCTCTCAGGGCTTCGCTGAGCGCCATACCATCAAGCAGCTTGTCCTCTTCGGGACGCTCGGCTATGGCCCTACGCAGAACCTCCTCGGGAAGCGCCCTTCGGGATGATCCAGGTCTATGATATCAATCGACCTCAACATCCCCTACTTTGATGCTGATGACTACGAGGCATCTACCTTCAACTACTACTACCAGCGTGCTCTGAGATAACTATATCCAGACGCTCTATCATGAGTCCGCTCATACCTCCACCAGGATACTCCCTGTCCCAGAGGCCTTCCTGAAGCTGACGATCTCAGACTACCAGCAGGACAATGCATTCTCTTACTGGTATATCCGTGTATCTCTTCGCTGACTGCAGGCTTCATCTCGACTACGCGAGCAAGAGTCCCCGAAGAAGACTTCGCTGAGCCTCTATGGTACCTACATGGTGCTCCTGCCTGAGGAATGGGAGAATCTCATGGTCCAGGGCAGACCAAAAGTATAAGCCCGACTCTCGCCATACAGGTCGTGAGATCCTGGAGCGTAAGCTGACCATCATGAAGGAGTATCTGAAGGCTAACTACCACCTCGATATCGATGTCGTCCGTGCCGAGGCTAACCGCCGTATATGTGCGATGGCCGACTATAGGAAGTTGCCTACATGGAGGCCTCACTATGAGTTTATCAAGGGTGACTTCTCGAAGCTTCCTCCCTCATTATTCTACTATCCCTAAAGATTAGACTGCTATGAGACGTTATTTTGCTTTGGGCTCGGAGCCATGGCGCTCTTCTCCTCTTGTAAGATGTACGACAATCCGCCTGAGGGAGACGATAAGCCAGCACTCTATCTGACGAAGGAGATGGGGAAGCTGACGGACCCTACTGACGGTAATGCCAACGGCTGGCGTCCGGTACTCCTGCCTGGGAGCTACTCAGTACGGCGGTATCAATATTGCCTTTCAAGTTCCTGACAAGTGGGGCCGTAGAGTCCCTATCTCGAAGATCTCGATGAGGTCATCCACTCCAGCTATCGTATCTACAATACGGCTGGTATCCGCTTGACCTTCGATACGCGCAATCCTGCTCTGGGGCGCTACGCAGAGCCTCGCAATACGCTCCTTCAGGGGCTGGAGGGGACTTGAGTTTCACCTTCGGAGATGTAGCGCTGACCAGGATACGATCCAGCTTTACTCGGGGTGTATAGCCGCAATAAGATGATGCTCGTCCGCCCTCAAGGAGGATGCAGAGTCCCTATATCAATAAGGTCAAGGATATCCGCAACGCCGTCTATGGCAAGGCTCTGCCACGACGACCATCGGTGGCAGGAGGTCAAGATGTCGGTCTTCGGACTCATCCGCCAGCTCCAGGTCAAGGTCGGCTCTGCTGAGCTCGCCTCATCCCTATCAACTTCTGACAGAAGGGATCGAGGTCATCGGTGCTGATGATCTGATCGACGATAGCGATGCTTCGCAGGGCAAGGTCGGTCAGATCGGTACGGAGATCCTTCGTCAGATCAAGGTCGTGAAGGACGGCTCTACCTATCACGCCTCTCTCCCTCGGGGCAGAAGATCGCGATCCAGTCGACTGACTACGACTTCACGAAGAGCAAGGTCCGTGCCTTCTTCTATGAGTACTGGGTGGTGATGCTGTCCGCGATGTCATGAATCGTGTCAACGGTGTCAAGTATCAGTCTGGTCCCAACGCTGGACAAGATAGCATCATCGGTGATGCCGTGAATGATGCCTACTATACGAGTCCTTTGATGAGATCGCTACATCGGGCGTACTGATGGTGGCGACCACAAGATTTCTCTCCGTCGAGGGGGCTATTGAGCTGAGCTTATTACCTTGACTTTGCTCCTGCCAGCGATGATCCCAGCACGATCTACATCCGTAAGTTCGTACAGAACGGTGATAACTGGCGCTACCATCGCTAGCTGCCATGCAGCGTATGATCGACGCTATCGCAGATAACTCTCCCTATAAGATCTCGGTGAACCACTATAACGGGAACGATGAGTACCGCATCACCTCCGTGGCGAATACTAAGTTCTGGCTGAGCTATGTCTAAATTCTATGATCCTGGCCATTCGATCGATGAAAAATGCCTGTCTCATCTAGATGGGTCTAAGTACCAATCAGATCTCATAGAGGACTCAATCATTCCCTTCTCTTTCTGATAGCCTCGGCCTTCTCCGCAAGGGGAAGGCTGATTCCTTTATTTGCTCTGTCAGCGCGAAGTCAGCGCTATTCCAATTCAATGCAGTAGGGGGGTGAAATTGGACCAGTAGTGCTCAGCGAGTGAACCAGTAGTGGTTCGCAGTAGTAACCAGTAGTGCTTCGTGTCGTGACCACTATTGGTCCGAGTACGAACCACTATTGGTCGAAATGTCATCCTATATTGGTGCGCACAGGGCGCCATAAGAGGGACGAGTCTCCGCTGTGATGGTGCTGGCTCACCCTGTGCTCTTGTCGTGATTTCCCCAAGGAGGGAAGTAGACGATTCCAAGTATGGAAAATTCATTTCCCTCCTTGGGTGCATTCGTTCCCCCATGCTGGGAAAAGTGCCTGCTTCCTCTGAGGGGAGGAGCTACATCGGCGTCCTTCCCATACCATGTCATAGGGGAAGGTAAGGTAGACCTATATTGGTCGCTGGGTGGAGCTATATAGGTCGCAAACGCCAGCTATATAGGTTTGCGCATTGACCACATAGGTCGAGTCACGACCAATATAGATCCACAGCCCATCCGTATCGCTCTCTTTTAGAGGGTACATTGGTGGGATAGAGCCTGAAGAGAAGTTAGGGAAAGCTAGGGCAGGATGCGTATCTCCCGCCCCTCGAGCTTTATTGGGGAATGGGGTAGGTGCGAATTACAGCGCGAAGAGGCTTTTTGACCGATGAGGTTGCCATCATGAAGAGCTTGACGCGGTAGGTGCACTCTGCAGGCTCTCTTCGACGGGCCAATACATTGTGACGGGCGGGGTCTTCGCCGTTGTACTCGGATCTCGCGACGAATCGAATAGGGATCTGCTTGCCTCGAAGGAAGCACCTGCCCCAGGCTTGACGAGAAGCTCGTTGGGCTGCGGATGCGGCAGCAGAAGGTCTTCTCCGACGGCGGCAGTGACGTTCTTCGCCACGGTGAAGTGGATCTCGATGTCCACCGTCTCCTCGAGCTTCTGCTGAGCTTGCCGCGCTTGTCCATAGGCGTGATGGAGATGCGCGTGCATCGAGCTGCAGCGAGCTTCACGCGATCGGAGAGCCAGCTCTGGAGAGCTGCTGCCTCATTGGTCGCACGGGCGTAGCTGCGCGGCGTACCGCTATTCTCCTGACGCAGACGGTCGTTGGCCGACTGAGGAGCTCGATCTAATGACGTAGTTCTGAGGACAGTGCGCAGGGTGGATATCTCCTGGGTGAGCTGGCCGATGCGCTTGGCGCTGGTGGCCTTGTTGCTCTTTGAGCTCCTTCCTGCAGCTGCTCGACCTTAGCACGCCTGGAGAGGAGCTGGCTGATGAGTGAGTCGGTAGCCAGGAGATCTCGCCTGCCCATCACCCTGGGAGAGCTTTCGATACTGATGTCGTATTCGGAGGCGAGCTTCTGCAGCCTCCTGCATGATCTCCTTCTGCTCGCTGGCGAAGAGGTCCTCCTCCTGGAGCTGGGCGCGCCATTGCGCAGGACGAAGTAGAACGCTGCGACCAGAGCGATGATGACTGCCGAGGCGGCGATGATGACTTTGCTTGACTTCTCATTTATGCTTAGGGTTTGTGGCGCACAAAGGGGCGAAGGACTGACCGCCCCAAGTCGGTGAGTGTGGGAGCTGAGCGATAAGGGCCTTGAGCTCGTCGCTTTGCTTGTCCTCCTCCGGAGTAGTAGGGTGGGGCGGACGATGAGGGTGGGGACGGAAGTGCCCTGTGCCCAGCTGAGCCCAGTAGTGTAGCGAGTAGAGCAGCTCACGGCGATCGCTGGCTGTGCTCATAGGGAGCTGCAGCCTGCGGAGGAAGTCTCTCCGAGCTGAAAGGCGAAGGAGCGGTCAGACGGAAGGGCTTCGCCACTCGCGCTGAAGAAAGAGATGCGGGCATCGACCTGGTGAGAGCTGACGGTCCGATGAGTGTCGGAGTGGACCCGGCTGCTGGTGAGTGAAGGAGGCGCAGCTCAGCTGTACTCACTGGGCTGGTCTGCATGCGCTGGCTAGTGCTCTGAGACGGCGAGGAGCTTAGCACCGAGGTCAAGCTCCAGTGAGGGCTGAGCGCAGAGTCTTGTGCGGAGCGCCGCGAGCTGGGTGCGGCGGTCTTCGTCCAAGAGCTCGGTCTGCCCGAGGGCCTTGATGATGGCGGCATACTTCGTCGTCTGGGCGTTCAGTGCGAGCGGGAGACGAGAGAGTGCGGGTGAAGAGGAGGCGTGAGCGTCTTCATAGGGCGGCACGTAGACGGACAAGGCGCCCAGCAGGCCTTCGAAGAGGTCGAGAGGAGCATGTCTAGCCCCGTCGCCTTAGCGGAGGCGGTCGGCGTCTCGAAGAAGAGGCCATCAGCACCGACAGCGATGGCGGCCTCTGCACCGTCTCGATGAGCGGCAGGCTTGCCACCGGTGACACCGCTGGCTTGATTGGGGCGCTGGAGTGAGTGGTGACGTCCATCACGGCAGGGCCCGTCGAGCGCAGCGGGATAGTTCAGTAGTCCACGACGAGGTCGGAGAGCTGAAGCTACTACCACGCTCGGTGAGGATGACCTGGTCGCCACACTGGTGACCTTTGCGCGGCGTGCCCATACCCGAGGCGGAGAGGAACTGCCCTTCTGATAAGTCTCACGATCTTGCTGGCTGCGCTGCCGCAGCGATGAGATCGGTCTGACGGCAGAGGAAGTGCGATCTGCGCAGTACGTTCACGTACTCGGCAGCGAGTGCAGCCTCCTGCGTCTCGTGGATGTCGGTGACGACGGATAGGTCGAAGGTCTCCTGCACACGGCGTAGGATGCGCAGTGCCTTCTCGTCGCCGATGCCCGTGAAGCTGTCGACACGCGAGCGGCTGGCCTTGCGGTAGGAGCTCCTGAAGATAGGGATCCTGAGGCGGTGGTCATCTGACGATGCGCCTCAGCGATGAAGAGGGGCGTGTCCGTCGTTCGATAGCGCATGGGCAGCCAAGAGGAAGAAGTTGGGGCCAGCGGTAAGGTCTTTATACTGGATCATAATGCGGTAGGGAGAATGATGGCTACTTCTGCCCCACGCCTCAAGGTACTGCTGTTCCTGGCTGAGCTGCTCACGGGGCAGTAGTCCGCCGATATAGTGAAGGGTGAAGCCCTCGGCGCTCCATACCTCTGAACCACGTCATCTGTCGCTTGGCGAACTGATGGATGGCTGTCTCTAGGCGGTGAAGAGCCTGTCGCGGGTCAGTTTCCGAGGAGGTGCTGCGTGACGAACTTATACCCAGCCCGTAGTAGATGAGGCTTCGCGGGTGCGATACCTGAGTCGATGAGGTGCTGGACCTCCCCGATGAGATCGCCTTTCGTCAAGGGCGCTGACGGAGACGTGCGGTGATGCGTGCCCTGCGCTCCCTCACGGGGAAGGGTGATGCAGAGGATGAGGCTCTCATGGGCTCGTACTGGTGTGGTCAGTTTCGCGAGGCGCTCCGCTGGATATAGTCCGCGATCTCGATAGCACGGATAGCGCGTTGGGCGAGCCGAGGTCCGTATCGCTGCTGCAGGGGCCGTAGGAAGCAAGACGCTCACGGAGAGAGGCGAGCGAAAGTCTTAGAGTTTCCTCTCGTAGCGCTGGATTGCCGCGTCGGCAGATGATAGCTCGGAGGACGGCCTCGGCATAGAGCCCCCGTGCCGCCACAGAGGATGGGGTGCTGGATGCCCGTTGCGGATGGCAGCATACGCCTCGTGGAAAAGGCGTGCTGCCGCGAAGAGGTTGTACTGTCTCGCAGGACGATGTCGATGAGGTAGTGATGGTCGTCCCTCACAGGTGTACTCGAGAGGTCCTGACGGTGCCGACGTCCATACCGCGATAGACTCTGCGCGAGTCCGCACTGAGGATCTCGAGCCAAGTCGATGCGCCAGACGGACGGCCAGGGCGGTCTTGCCTGATGCAGGTCCGAGTAGGGTGATCATCCGCGATCCTTGAGATCACATCGTGCGCCCCTTCGACGATGGAGGTGCGAGACGAGGGTGATCTAGCCTTCGGTTGGAGCTCAGGCAGGGTGATAGCACCGCAGCGCACATCGTGGCCTTCATCTTACCGAGGGTCTCAGCGAGGTTGTCCTGAGCTACTTACGCGAGGGGACGAAGCTGTCGACACCTTCTTCGAACTTAGAGTCGCCGCCACCGCTGTCGTAGCGCTGCCAGTTCTGAGCGCGGTTCGAGCTTTCGCCCCAGCATATCTCTTGACGATGTTGCTGCCGATCTTGAGCTTGCGCGTGGCGACTCGTCAAAGCGGAGCAGCGACCCATCATGAGGAAGTCGGCACCTATAGCGATAGCTAGCGTCATGTGGTAGTCGCACCAGACCGCCGTCGCTACAGATGGGGACGTAGATACCCGTCTCCTCGAAGTACTTGTCACGAGCCCGAGCGACATCGATGATCGCCGAGCCTCGACCGCGACCGATACCTCTGCTCGCGAGTGATAGCAGATGGAGCCACCACCGATACCGACCTTGATGAAGTCTGCACCAGCCTCAGCGAGGTAGCGGAAGTCCCCTTCGTCGACGACGTTACCAGCACCGACGAGGACCTTTGTCGCCGTACTTCCGCGGATCCAGCGGAGGGTGTCGTACTGCCACCAGAGTAGCCATCGGAGGAGTCGATCAGAGGACGTCTGCGCCAGCTTCGACGAGTGCGGACGCGCTCAGCGCAGTCGCGGGTGCTGATACCAGCGCTCACGAGGAGCCCTTCGTAGCCTTATTAGAGAGCTCGACGGGGTTGTCCCCGTGTGCATCGTGAGTCCCTTGCGGAAGACGAGGTAGACGAGGTTGTCGTTCTCATCGATGATGGCAGGGTATTGAGCTTGTGCCCCAGATGATGTTGTTGGCTTCTTGAGGAGATGCGAGGCGACTCGACCTGAGCTTGGAGAAGGGGGTCGAAGTCCTTGACGAGCGCATCCTCGGGCGTGGTGCTGATGCGGTAGTCATGGCTGGTGACGATACTGAGCAGACGACCATTGGGTGAGCCATCTTCGGTGACGCCGATCGTCGAGTGACCCATCTCGGGCACGCAGAGCGAGGACATCACGCAGCGTCGCGTCGGGCGGATGTTGAGCCGCTCGACATGAAGCCTGCTCTTTAAACTTCTTTCACGCGGCGTACCATCTCAGCCTGCTCAGCGATGGGCTGCGAGCCGTAGATGAAGTGAGAGCCTGCCATTGCGAGCCAGCTCGATGGGCCAGCGTATCGTTGGAGACCGACTGCATGATCGCCGAGACGAAGGAGCATTGAGGCTGATGCGGGCTCCTGGCCACGAGCGAAGCGGACCAGCGGCGTGGTCAGAGAGACGTTCTGTGGGGTGCACTGACGTGTCGTGAGCCCTGGGATAAGGAGGTACCCGAAAGTGCGGGAGACTGTTGACGAATATTGCCATGCTTTGCATATGATGAAGTGGTGACACTGAGGTGGGGAGGACGGCCCATGCGATCCTTCTTCGTCTGCATGTAGAAGGCGTTATGCTCTATTGGGCTGGATCTCCAGCGGAAGCGTCTCGACGACTTCGAGGCCGCAGCCTCGAGGCCGACGCGCTTGATGGGGTTGTTGAGAGCAGGCGCATCTGCGGATGCCGAGCTGCTGGAGGATCTGAGCACCGACGCCGTAGTCACGTTCGTCGCCTGCGGCTGAGGTGGAGGTTCGCATCGACAGTGCCTAAGCCTCTTCCTGAGCTTTCAGGCACGGATCTTCCATGAGACCGATGCCACGGCCTCTTCTGATCTGAGGTAGACGACGACGCCACGACCTTCCTTCTCGATGAGCTCCATCGTTTTGTGCAGCTGCTCGCCACACCGCAGCGCATAGAGCGAAGATGTCGCCCGTGGCACAGCTGGAGGTCACGCATGAGACGGCTGGCACATCGGCGACGTCACCTTGATCAGCGCGATGTGCCTGAGACCATTGCCTTCCGCTTCGAAGCGGGATGAGGCGAAGTCGCCCCACCGCGTGGGCATGGCGACCTCTTCACCACGCTCTACGATGCTCTCCGTGCGGAGGCGGTAGGCGATGAGATCCTTGATGGTGATGATCTTCAGGCCGAAGCGCTGGAGCGACCTCCCACAGCTGGGGAAGGCGAGCCATCGTACCATCTTCGTTGATGATCTCGATGAGTGCGGCTACAGGCCGCAGGCCCGCCAGACGGGCCAGGTCAACGGCAGCTTCTGGTATGCCCCTGCGCGGCGCAGGACCCCTGTTGCGAGCACGCAGGGCAGACGTGACCAGGACGGGCCAGATCGCCCGGGTGATATTGGGGTCAGCTAAGGCGAGGATCGTCTGGGCACGGTCATACATCGATACACCGGTGGTAGCCATTGCCGAGTCGGTCGACGGTGACGGTGAATGGGGTCCGTGGACGGAGGTGTTGTTGGGTACCTGCATCTCGAGCTCGAGTTCACGGGCACGGTCTTCGGTGATAGGTGCGCAGAGGACACCACGGCCGTAGCGCATCATGAAGTTCACCTTCTCGGGGTGACCTTTTCAGCGGCGATGATGAAGTCGCCTTTCGTTCTCGCGGTCCCTCATCGTCGACGACGATAGGAATTCACCACGGCGGAAGTCTTCGAGGGCTTCCTCGATGGTGTTTAGCTTGATTTCAGCCTCATAGATCTTGTGTGTGATAGCCACCGCCACGAGTCTGGATCGGCAGGCTGTGTAGTGGATAATTCGGGGCGGGGCGATGGACTCTTAGCGGTTACGGCGACCTCTTCGGCGATCTGCGTGAGCACGGTGCGTCGTGCGAAGGGTCAGCCTTGAGGTGGGTGCGTACTCGCGAGAGGAAGAGCCCAAACGGAAGAGATATGGGGAGGATAGCCCCAAGGATACGGCCCCAGCGCGGCTCCTCTGGGAGGAAGGGCGAGAGGCGGTGGGAGGAGCGGGAGGTCGCAGAGCTTGCTGACCAAGAGACGTGAGGGCGTGTGACGCAGGCTCTCGGTGATAGCGTCGAGCTCTTCGCTGAGGGCTGCCAATGCCTGCTGCTCAGATCCATTACTCCAGATCTGCCAGGATCGTCCTGAGAGCATGGGGCTGTGGAGGAGGGCATCAGTATGCGCGATGGCTTGTGCCACAGCGGCAGCACCAGCCTCGTAGTCGGCTTCTTCGATGATGAGCTCTGATACTCGACCTTACGCACGCCGCGGAAGCCGAAGAGCTTGCGGAAGAAGATCACGTAGGCCTCGACGTTGAGCGCCGAAGAGTCTTGGCTCGCCTTGTATGCGAGGAATATCCTGACGGGGAAGAGGAGGATATTGCCCAGCCACATCCCCAGCCAGATAGGTATCTGACTCGCTGTGCAGCATGTTCGTGCCGAAGGAGTCGACGATGAAAGTAGACGACGAAGAAGAAGATGGAGATGATGATCGGCATCCTGATCCCCCACGGCGTACGATGGCACCGGAGGCTGGCGCCGATGAGGGCGAAGATGATACAGGAGACGGGGAAGGTGAACTTGCGGTGCCACCCTGATGGAAGGTGCGGTAGTGATAGAACTCTGTGTCGTCCGTACCTGTATAGATCTGAGCTCCTCCGTGACACGCTTCGCCTTGTCGAGGGCTGCGCCGATGGCCTGCAAGCTATCTTTGTGCAGTGAGTGTGAGCGAAGCCTTAGCTTCTCCGGCTTCACCCGCTGGTCTCTTTCACGAGGGTAGCGATACGCTCCTGCTGTCGGGCGAAGACCGTGGTATCCTCGTAGGCATAGGGTGAGGCCGTAGTGGCTGGTCAAGAGGTCGGACCGCATGATGCGAGCGTAGCCATTGCGCGTGCTGTCGAGGATAGGGGCGGATGGAGTCGATGGATACCTGCAGCTGATGGAGACCTTCCTGACATATCATGGAGCTGAGCTCTCCTCATCCTGCATCTTGATATTGGCGTCGAAGGGATGAAGGTCTCTGCTGTAGTCGAAGTGAGGGAGCATGTAGGGACGGCCTGCTGACTGTATTGTAGCTCTGTGTCTGGATAGTTCTCAAAGCTCTGGCCTCGATAGAGCTTTGAGGACGAGGAATCTTTACTCTTGTCCATGACCAGGCGGCCTGAGTCGGCACGGATGATGCGCGGACTGAGGTAGCCACGGCTCATGCTCGTAGACCATCATATGGTGCATCAGCCCCGTGCCTCGCATCTCGGCTCTTGGCGTAGAGGCTGTAGCCTGGGATCCTGGTATAGAATACCCCTGGGGCGATCTCCATCCGGGGCTGTCATACTTAGCTGTGATGACCAGGGTCCACATGCGACCTGGGCACGGATCATCAGGTCGTTTTGAAGTAGAAGAGCCCGCATGCCATCGCCACGACGAGGAGCATGATGGGGCGGATGATGCGGGCAGAGGCGGATCCCTCGAGGCTTTGAGCGCAAGTGAGCCTGGCGCTCACCCAGATGTGCCCAGCGTCATCAGCGACGCCAGCAGGATACCCAGTGGAGCGACATAGGGATGAGAGGATAGGCTGCATAGAAGATGATCTCAGCAGCATGAAGCCACTCAGCCCCTTGCTCGACCAGCTCATCGATGGAAGCGCCAGAGGAACTGCATCACCACGATGAACCAGCACACGGCAGCTCATCACGAAGAGCGGATGAAAGTCCGGAGGATATACTTATCTACGATCTTGGGCACGTCTACTATCGCCAATTTATTAATCACAAAGATACACTTTTTAGGGCTATAGAGGAAATGCGCCTCAGAGAAGCCACGCTTCCTGCTGGTGTTTGCCCTCTCCTCTGTGGAATTTGATGGGCTTGCTCTCGAGGCGGTGATGCACCCCAGTCGTAGAGGGCGGTGCCAACCTATATAGCTTTATATCCCTCCTCCTGGGATGCTTTGCTCTTCTTCGAAACGAGATCTCCCCGTCACCGCAGTGGATGACGGGGGAGATGCTAAAAGTGGGGTTACTCAGAGAGCTGGGCGATGCCCACCCTCTAAGAGGCTTAGTAACCAGGGTTCTGCTGCTTGCCCAGCGTAGCATTCGCATTGATTTCGCTCTCGGGGATAGGGGAGGATCGTGCGGAAGTACGTGTGGTCGAAGGAGCGAGCTTTGCTGATCAGTGCGCGCCAGCCGGAAGACCCTTATGAAGCGTTCGCAAGTCTGACCATTACGCATCAGGTCATAGAAGCGGTGGCCTTCCCGACGAGCCCTTACCACGCCCTTGAGGATGCGAGCGAGGTGAGGTCGCCGCAGCGACGCCTTGGCGGGATTAGCACGCGACGATGACGTTGAGGTAATCCAGGCGGTAGACGTATCTCCGAGCTTGAAGGCAGCTTCAGCAGCGTTCAGATAGACTCTCGGCCAGACGGATGACGGGGATAAGTCGTTGGTACGCATATCCTTGAGGCGCCGCCTTCCACCAGGGTACTTCCTGATGAACATCTTCATATCAGGCGTAGCGTCGAGGTTCTTCACGACCCTTCAGCCTTCGTGCCTTCGCTTGCCCAGAGGACATTCCAGCGGATATCGTTGTCGTCTTCCTTCATCTCTTTCGTAGAACTTCTTCGTGATGAAGGCGTTGTAATACCCTGTTGACGTTGAGCGTAGGCAAGCCCTTCACGGTCAGCCCAGTCCTTAGAGTCGAAGTGTCACGATCGCGAAGATCATTTCTTCGAGCTGGCTTCTGCTCCATACCCGCTTGTAGGTCGTGACATCGGTAGCGAGCTCGTAGAGGTGACTGTCGATGACTTCCTTGCTCAGGCTGAGTGCCTGTAGTTGCCTCGGTGTCTCCTTGTAGAGGCACACGCGAGCCAGAAGCGCCTTAGCTGCAGACTTGCTGATGTAGCCAGCTGGTATCCTCAAGGGCATTGCTGGAGATAGCCTCGTGAGGTCCTTGATGATGAAGTCATAGCACCCTGAGGGTGTTAGCGACCCAGCGTAGCAGCATTGTCGGGGATACCCTCGATGAGAGGGCACCCAGCAGCCCCATCATTGGAGTAGGGATAAGGCGTAGCGTAGACACGGCAGAGGTCGAAGCTAGCAGAGTGCCTGCACGGCCTGGAGCTTGTGCCTTGGCATTAGCGATCTCCTCTGCAGGCTGGCTGAAGCCCCTGAGAGCTTTTTCGCACATCTGCAGGAGGCGGTTAGCACGACGGATCGTATTGTAGATCTTGGAACCAAGGCCCCCGTGATATTGCTACGGTATAGTCCATCTTGTGTAATTATTCTCGCGGGAGCTCACGTGGCACTACATATCATCCCTGTACATCCCCTATGATGGTGAAGGATTGACCGTAGTATGAGGTGCTGGATCTTCCCTCCTGGAGGCCGTCAAAGAGCCACGGAGGAGGGGCTGCAGGAGGCTTTGTTTCCTGAGCGCCTCTCCGTGCCAGTAGCGTTCGAAGGCTCGGTGCTGAAGTAACCCCACAGGACGAGATGCTGGCCAAGACTCGGGGAGGCCTACGAGCTATGATGATCCTTTTCTGCAAGACTTGAACTGTCATGCGTGTGGTTAGTAATAGACTATATACCGACCCTGAAGACCGAGGTGACGGCGCATGAGGCGTGCCAAGGCTACGAAGCCACGCTGCTCGGGGTCGACGACGAGCATCTTATCCCTTCCACGTGAGGAGGTTGTTACCTGCAGCGTAGAGGCGCAGGGTGTTGACACCGATCTTCCCAGTCCAGCGCTTAGAGCAGTGAAGCCGATGGTGAAGTTCTTCAGACGCAGGTGGTCAGCGCGCGCAGGGAAGCGGGTCGAGTACGTATACGTATTCGCAGGCTCGAAGGAGGGAATCCGTCTTGTCACCGACCTGCTTCCAGATCTTATTGATGTCGTAGTACTTGGGATAGCGGTTCAGCACTTCTTCGTTACCGTCTCGGTAGAGCGCGGTAGCGCTGATCGGTGAGGTAGCTACCGAGGAGCAGCTGAGGGTGAAGTTGATGTCGACGGGGCCCGCAAGATGCTGTTGACAAGCCCGCCAGCGAGGTTGAGTCGTACGGCTGTCATCGATGCGCGACGGTTGGCCTGGAGAGCCCTCCGATGACGATGGAGCGGTCCGAGATCTCGTGGCTTGTCACACTTATTGGAGTAGTACTGGACCTACTCCATGCTTGTCGATACCAGCGTATTCAGCCAGATAGTAGCGTTGTAGGGGGTGACCAACTTCGGATCCAAGTGCGGTCATACATCGTGGTTTGCACGCCGTCGAGCGCAGGAGGGTATTCTATTGTGGCTGAGGAGAGGTCGCCCAAGAGAACTTGTCTGCTAGATATTGGTCGAGTGCGTTCGACTTCAGCCTGTGTTACGCATACTACGACGTTCTGCAGCTCGCTCAGCCCGATCGTACCTGAGATGTTCTTGCAGAGGAGCAGGGCTGCAGTCAGACGGTTGTAGCTAGCAAGCTGCACACCGACCACGATTGAAGAGGCGGGAAGTCAAGACCTGAGGCTGGAAAGTTTTGTTCTCCCCAAGAGAGGTTGGGAGCTGAGATCAGCCTGCAGCCCCTGCACCCCTGTCGCAGTTGTAGCTTGAAGCTGTAGAGGGAGAGGTGGTCGTAGTAGCCGTAGAGCGTACCGCATAGCTCCATAAGAGAGTGGCGGCAGGCGGGTGTCGGGAGAGGATGGGCTCGAGAGACTTCACGAACTTTTTCCTCACTGATGTTCCATGAGCCAGAGTGATACCAGAAGAGCCCCAGCGGTGAGCAGGAGCGAGGCGAGAAGAGCCGTCCCAGCGAGCCGGAAGCACCGAAGATGAAGCGGTCAATCGTGGGCGTAGTCTTGGACGTAGGAAGGAGAGCATGGCGGTCTTGTCGACTTTGCAGCACTGCTTGAGTTCCCTGCATTCCCCAGTTCGTACTTGAGGTGTGAGGAAGCCAGCACCGTGATATAGACGTTCAGCTGGTCGAAGGCTTCGACTAGCCGTTGCACGAGAGAGGTGCGCTTGCCGAAGTCATGGTTAGCGTAGAGCTGAGACGTGTGAGAGGTGGTACGCACTGGCGTCGAGCGCTGGAAAGACCCTTGTTAGCAGCTTCTACCGTCACCTTGGCGAGGATCCCACCAGACGGCTTCTCCGGAGTTGAGGTAGTCGCAGCGAGACATTCTGACGAAGCTTCAGCCAGGCAAGAAC
>BNJU01003833.1_pt1 | contig 23872 bp, 32 predicted proteins | sample 8539281 | NCBI WGS metagenome assembly BNJU01 (sample SAMD00202456, study PRJDB9452) | human saliva metagenome | isolation source: human saliva | place: Japan
AGTTTTATTTCTTTTTCACTCTTCTCCTTATCTTGAGAAGAAGGGCAATCGCGAGACGTAGTGGTGGTCCCTTCTTTGCGCCCTTCCATATTAACCGTGGAATCTTCTATATCCATGTTGCTCTGTGTTTCAGTCGTCGTATGATCCCATTGAAAGAGATGGAGCAGATAACCTACTTATTGCTCCGTGGTCGCGCCGGTGGTGGGAGTCGCTATGCTTTCTATATCGAACTCAGAAATGGAAAGACCATTCCCTTCTTTTTCGGAAAAAGTAAACAGAATGAACTGTTGGTTGAAAAACTCAAGCAAAATGCTGGCAAGTATGGGTTTAAAGTACATTTTCAACGCTAGAATACAATCACCTGAAGGAAACAAAACTAGGATTTGATTCTCTGTAAAAAAACGAAAGTGAGCAATTCTATGAACGATTCTATGAAAGAATATATCCACTTAAAAAAGCAGTTCCAATCGCAAGATAAGGATTCATCTAGCGTGCTGGCTCTCTATGAATTTGCAGATCGGCTGACCTTACTGGAAACTCCAGAAGCTAAGCAGGTCTTGGTGGATGTGTATCAGGAGTTGGGCTTGTATGCCAGTGCCTTTGCTCTCTTCTCAGAGCTAGTAGACAAGTCTGATCGCAAGCAAGTTAAGAAACTTTTCACCTTAGAAAAGATGAGTCTAAGTCATGGAGATCGCTTTGCGCTCCCTCGTCCCTTGACCGAAAAAGAAAAAGAGGCTCACAAGGAGAAAGTCAGTGAATTGCCAACCTTCCGCTATCATCCGGATCCACTAGCGACGGGTTCCTTTACAGAAGGGGACCCTAAGACCTGCCCCTTCGTGTGGGAAGACCACACCATCTATTATGCTCTGAGACCTTATTGTGTAGAAGAGCTAAGACATCTCTGTCCAACTTGTATTTCTACTGGTCGTGCTGCCCAAAAGTTTGAAGCAGAGTTTATCCAAGATGCTGATTGGCAAGGGGTCATGGATAAGGAAAAAGACCAGATCCTCTTCTGTCAAACTCCTGGCTATAGCAGCTGGCAGGGCGAATATTGGCTCTCTTGTTGCCAAGACTACTGTGCCTATCTGGGGACAGTTGGTACTCGTGAACTGGAGGAGATGGGCATTGCAGAGCGAGTCTTAGCAGAATATGAGGCGCGTGATGAATTTCAGGATGTGGCTGAATACTTAGTTAAGGATGGTTCTATGTGTGGCTATCTCTTTCGATGTCTCCATTGTGAACAATACCATCTTTGGGTCGATGCGGATTAGTGGGATTCTCCAAATCTAATAGAGCATGAACTAGATGAAAGAATAGAAAAGGAATCACGAATGAGTAGAAAGCAAGCCCTATCTATGTATTTGTTAGGAACCTTTGGTCAAGTATTAGGAGTCAGCCTTTTGGTTTGGTTTTTAAGAGCAGGAGGAGTGAAGGTTGATTTTACATCACCAATGGGGATCATCGCTGTTATTGTAGGTGGTTTGTCATCAGCTTTGTGGGGCGGTCTTGCAAGCATTAGTTACCATCAATCTAGTTTTAAACAAGTTCTCAAAGATTTTTTTCAAGTCAAACAAGCTCCTCTTAACTATCTCTTAGTCCTCATTTTTATAGGATTGGATTTTTTACCATTGGTTTTGAGTGGGAAAATGATTATTCCAACTTGGTATCTCCCATAATTTTATTTGTAAAAGCCCTCGTCTTTGGTGGTATCGAAGAAATCGGTTGGCGTTATTTTTTTCAGCCTACTTTGCAAGAAAAGTTAACCTATATAGTATCGACGCTTTGTACATTTGTAGCCTGGTCACTGTGGCATTTGCTCTATTTTTACATTGATGGATCTCTCGCAATGGTTAATTTGATACCATTTTTGCTTGGTTTATTAAGCAATTGTTTCATCCTATCCGCCATTTATACAAAAGACCAGAAGTCTTTTGGCTGTGTGTGATGACACATGCGTTGATCAATGCTTTATCGCAACTGTCATCAACTGAGGAGAGCCTTGGATTATCCCTTGTGATTAAGGTGCTTATTATCTTTTTGCCATGAGAATTGCTAGTAGCAGTATGGAGAAAGTGAAATCTAAGATGGCTTGATTTCCATTGCTTCATATAGTTATAGAATCAAAAAGAGCAGTTATTTTGAACTGCTCTTTTGATATGGCTTTTAAGGTTTTAGTAAAAATCTAATGAACTCGTCATCTTTTTCCTATGCCCCTAAATACTTTTTAGGGTGAATTCAAAGCTCAACAAGTAGAGTAAGAGCTATTTGGTCGCCATTTTGACTCTTATTTTTTCACTTTTTCGTGACAATATATAAAACCCATTGGTGATTTTGCCTTTCTTCAATCTTTGAAAAAGCCAACACTTGTTAATAACTGACTCAATTCAGAACTTGTTCCATAATCTGTCATATGATACTTAATTTTTTCTTTTTCGGAAGCAATAATCAGAGTAGAATGATTGGACATGACTCGATAGATTTCCTGAAAGCTTTGTTTTAATTCTTTCCAGAAAATATGAGTCTGAATGGCAAAGACAAGATCAAAATAATGATTTTGGTAGGGAAGGTTTTCAACATTTCCAACCATCAGCTGGACACTATCGTTTTCTATTGACTTTAAAAGCATCCGTTTAGCAGTTTGATAAGACTCCTTGGAAATATCAATGCCATGAATGTAAAGATTTTTATCTAAAGCAAGTAGGTTTTTGATAGTGCTACCACCGCCATAACCGATTTCTAAAATCCGACTATTATTAGGGATAGTGGTTTGTTTTATTGCCCAAAGGCTGAGTTCCTTAAAATAGGACGACCAGATGTTGGTAATCACTCGGCCAACAAAACCACTCGGATTTCTAGATTGCTTTATAAGATATTGAATGAACATGTTCCTCACTTTTTGCAAATAAAGTTTGAAATAGCAATAATTAAATTTCAAACTTTATTATAGAGAAAAAGTAGTCAGAATAGCAAGAAAAATGAAATATACAGGTATATATTTCAAACTTATGCTACAATTGGTAGTAACTGAGGTGTTCATATGAATCAATATCAAAAGACGACTGAGAAAAAGAAGCAAGCGATTATTCAGGCAGCTTTGCGTCTATTCAAAGAAAAAGGTTTTAAGGAAACGAGTATAAAATCTATTGCAGAGGTAGCAGAAGTATCACCTGTTTCTATTTACAATTATTTTAAGAGCAAAGATAATTTGGTGGCTCTCTGTGTTAATGACTTGTTTGAAGAAATAACCCAGCAAGCCGAGGATATTTTAAAAAGTAATCTAGCTTTTAATACAAAATTGGACCAGGCTTTAGACCTATGTCAGGAGAAAATGAGTCAGCAAATCTCGTACTATTTTCAAGATAAAACGCTGAGAGATCCCGCTTTCTCAAGTCTCCTAACGAAAGCGATAACCGCAAAAAAACGGGATATTTATCGCACTTATATTAATCTCGGGAAAGAAGAGGGGCTGATTGCTAGAGACTTGTCAACAGAGCTTATTTTAAATGTCATGGATGCTCTTAATAGTGTAGGAAATCAGTTAGCCCATAGTGATAATTTAGAAACAGACGTTAAGCAAATCTATCAGATCTTTTTGTACGGTATTTTAGGAAAAAAGAAATCATGATTTTCCTTATTCTATGATTGTTCACAGCTAGCAGCATCCCATCCCAATTAGTTGTATATTCACATGTAGAGTGTAAAATCTACTATATAAAGATAAAGAGGAGTAGGTTATGGACTTAAAAGATTTTACAGAAAATGAACAGGAGGAAATCGAGAAAGGTTTGAGCAAATTTATTTCAAAACAATCAGTCGCTATCTGGTATGCACTGACTGCCCTCCTTGCTACATTTCTAGTAGGTCATGTTATCCTTTGGTTTCTCCCAGATAGGAGTAGTATGGGGGCCCTCACTCCTGTTTATCCTAATGAACTTGATTCCCATGATAACGGCTCTTTGCTTTTCCATTGTCTTAGGTGAAACTAAATCCCTGGGAGAATTTTTCAAAAAGGTCTTTCTTCAAAAAGAAAGTTCCCTGGCCTGGATCCTAGCTTTCTTCATCCCCATCATTTATTATGGGATCTCCATCCTGCTCATGAATGTTCGCTTTACTGGGAATTCCCTCTTGGCCTTCTTCCTCTATTTCCCCTGGACATTTTTATATGGTGGTCTGGAAGAAGTCGGTTGGCGTTGGTTTTTACAAGAGCATCTTTCCTTTAGCAAGCACTTTATATCTAAAATGATGGTTCTTTCCTTTGTCTGGTTTCTCTGGCATATTCCCATCTATCAACTCCCTTGGATTACAGCAGGTTCGTCTAACTATCTCATCTTTTACTTGATGATTTTAGGGAATACCTTCCTATTTGGAGCGCTCAAGGAGTACTCGAAAGGTGCTGTTCCTTGTATCCTCGCTCACATGCTGATCGATAGTCTAGCTGTCCTTATGCTGGTTCAGAGTTCTCTTCCTCAGATTATCCTTCTGGTTATGTTCGAAATCCTAGTATCCTCTTGGCTAGTAGCAATACGAAAATCGGAAAAATAAAGTTTAACCTCTTTCTGTGAGAGTCTGTCATCTTCACCCTTTAGGACTTCAATGTAGAGTCCATAAAATGGTATAATCAGTTTAACGAAGAAACTAGAGGTAGGACCATAGTTTTAACACAGTCTGATATTTATTTACTAGGTAAGGGGGAAAAGACCATGCAAAAACCTTTCAGTTATTGCGAAGAGGAGATATCGAAGGAGTCCGTCAGATATTGGATAAAAAGCCTGAAGAAGTCAATGCTGTTTCGGGTGACAAACCCTAAAAGAGATCAAGGCCAGTCGCTTCTTCAAGTCGCTATCAAATCGGGACATTTAGATATTGCGGACTTACTCATTGATAGAGGGGCAGATCTTAACTTTATTGAAGAACCTACAGAGCTGAATCCATTTTGTCAACCGGTTATCCAAACTGCCGGTGGAAGAGCTGTATTTGACTGCAGGCGCATGATCAAACGTTGGAATGGTCAATATGAGATGTATTCGTCTAAGGAAAAAGGCTGACCAATCCTTTCAAGGTTTTTAGAAAAATGTTAGAACTTGGAGCAGATATCTCTCAGAAGGACAGCCATGGTGGGACTTTGTTGCAAACTATTTTAATTGAAACCAAGGAAGTGCTGCCATCTTATTATTGGAAAACAAAAAGAAACAAGCGATAATGTCCTCATAACGGATGAATTACGTCATGATTTAAATCGTATTTATGATCTATTAATTCGTTACGGTGTGACTGCGGACGAAATAGCGGTCTATCAGAACATTCCTCTCAAAGAACTTTACCAAGACAGTCCCTACCATGGAGTTCTTAAATCGGTTAGATCAGAGCAGATCTTGATAAGCATTTGAACTACTAGTTAAAAGAGCCTCAGGGCTCTTTTTTTGCTTAGTCTGATAGAGCTGGAAGTACTAGGAAAATGTTAGATCGAATTTTCTTTAAAAAAATGGATACAAATCCAGATGAAATAGAGTATACTAGTTGATGAAAGAACAAGATTTTTTTAAGTACCTAATTCAGGAGGGCAGTTTATGTCTCAAGAAACTTTCATCATGGCGATTGACCAGGGAACAACTAGTTCGCGGGCTATCATTTTTAATAAAAAAGGCGAGCAAGTCAGCTCTAGTCAAAAGGAATTCACTCAGATTTTTCCGCAGGCTGGTTGGGTGGAGCACAATGCCAATGAGATTTGGAACTCGGTTCAGTCGGTGATCGCTGAGGTCTTTATCGAAAGTGGCATCAAGCCCAAATCAAATAGAGGCGATCGGCATTACCAATCAACGGGAGACGACAGTTGTTTGGGATAAGAACACAGGGCCTTCCTATTTACAATGCCATTGTCTGGCAATCTCGTCAAACTGCTCCACTGGCTGAAGAACTTAAAAACCAAGGCTATGTAGAAACCTTCCACCAAAAGACAGGTCTAGTCATTGATGCCTACTTTTCAGCAACTAAAGTTCGTTGGATCTTGGACCATGTTGAAGGGGCGCAAGAAAGAGCTGAAAAAGGAGAACTGCTCTTTGGAACCATTGATACTTGGCTGGTCTGGAAGCTGACGGATGGAGCTGCCCACGTGACAGACTATTCCAATGCTGCCCGTACCATGCTTTACAATATCAAGGAACTGAAATGGGACGATGAGATTTTGGAAATCCTCAACATTCCTAAAGTCATGCTTCCTGAGGTGCGGTCAAACTCTGAAATCTATGGCAAGACAGCGCCTTTCCATTTCTACGGTGGACAAGTGCCGATTGCAGGGATGGCGGGAGACCAGCAGGCTGCTCTCTTTGGTCAATTGGCCTTTTGAACCTGGGATGGTCAAAAACACTTATGGAACTGGATCCTTTCATCATTATGAATACGGGTGAAGAGATGCAGTTATCGGAAAAATAACCTGCTGACGACGATTGGTTATGGGATCAATGGCAAGGTCTACTATGCCCTTGAAGGATCTATCTTTATCGCTGGGAAGTGCTATTCAATGGCTTCGTGATGGTCTGCGTATGATCGACAGTTCACCTGAATCAGAGGCCTATGCTCTGAAGTCTCAGAACCAGGATGAAATCTATGTGGTTCCTGCCTTTTACTGGGTCTTGGAGCACCATATTGGAACCAAGAGGCGCGTGGTTCTGTCTTCGGGACTTACCCGGGGAACGACCAAGGAAGACTTTATCAAAGGCAACCCTTCAATCCATTGCCTATCAAGTACGCGATATCATCGACACCATGCAGGTAGATGCTAAAAACCTCTATCCCAGTCCTAAAAGTAGACGGAGGGGCAGCGAAAAATGATTATTTAATGCAGTTTCAGGCAGATATTCTTGGAATTGCGATTGCTCGTGCCAAAAACTTGGAAACCACTGCTTTAGGAGCGGCCTTCCTAGCAGGTCTGACTGTAGGCTATTGGAAGGACTTGGAAGAATTAAAATCTCTTCATGGAGCAGCCCAAATCTTTGAACCCAAGATGGATGAATCTCGTAAAGGAAGAGCTGTACAAGGGGTGGAAGATAGCAGTCAAAGCTACTCAAGTATTTGCGGAGTCTGATGACTAAAGGGATCAATCAAACGAATAGTTTAAGAGAAGCCTTCGAAAGAAGGCTTTTTATGTAGGATTTACAGAATAGAACAGTTAACCGTTTTGGCTAAAAAGCTTTACTCTATTTCACGCTTTCATTCACTTATCACTAAATAAAAAAATATCATATAAATAAACTTTTTTTAAAAATAACAGGCCAGAGTTTGACACTTTTTTTCACAAAGGAGTATACTGTTAGCATAGTTTTGTCGGATATTTATAAAAGACCCCATCAAAACTAGTTGTCAACCCTTGCTGTTCTGATAGGAACGTTTGCTGGTATCATTGATACCAAGGAGGAATCATATGTCTAAAGTAGCTATTGTCACAGGTGCTGGTCAAGGAATTGGTTTTGCAATCGCAAAACGCTTGGTGCAAGATGGCTTTAAGGTTGGAGTATTGGACTACAATGCTGAAACAGCTGAAAAAGCAGTTGCTGAGTTGTCCGCAGAAAATGCTTTTGCAGTCGTTGCCGATGTATCAAAACAAGCAGAAGTGGCTGCAGCTTTCCAAAAAGTTGTTGACCATTTTGGAGATTTGAATGTTGTCGTGAACAATGCAGGTGTTGCGCCAACTACACCACTTGATACAATTACAGAAGAACAATTTACACGTACATTTGCTATTAACGTTGGTGGCGTGATTTGGGGTGCACAAGCAGCTCAAGCTCAGTTCAAAGCACTCGGTCATGGTGGAAAGATCATCAATGCGACTTCACAAGCAGGTGTTGTAGGTAACCCTAACTTGACTGTTTATGGTGGTACTAAATTTGCTGTTCGTGGGTATCACACAGACTTTGGCGCGTGACTTGGCAGATTCAGGCATCACTGTCAATGCTTATGCACCAGGTATTGTTAAGACTCCAATGATGTTTGACATTGCTCATGAAGTTGGGAAGAACGCAGGCAAAGACGACGAATGGGGTATGCAAACATTCGCTAAAGATATCACTTTGAAACGTCTTTCTGAACCAGAAGATGTAGCAGCGGCTGTCAGCTTCCTTGCTGGACCTGACTCAAACTACATCACAGGTCAAACCATTATCGTGGATGGTGGAATGCAGTTCCATTAAGATAAAAAACAGAGGTTGGGATCAACATCCTAACCTCTTATTTTGTGCGTTCACAATAAAAGAAACAGAGATCAAAAACCACTCCCAAAAGGGAAGTGGTTTTGTGTTGGTTCTTATTTGAGACCGTATTTTTTTGTTGAAACGATCCACACGTCCATCTGCTTGAGTGAACTTTTTGACGTCCAGTGTAGAATGGGTGTGAGTCTGATGAAATTTCAACACGGATCAATGGGTAAGTTTCACCTTCGAATTCAACTGTTTCGCTAGAGTATTTAGTTGAACCGCTGAGGAACTTGTAACCAGTAGTAGTGTCCATGAAGACAACAGGGCGATATTCTGGATGGATATCTTTTTTTCATTTTGCAATATTTCCTTTCTGCCATGGTCTCTTTCCGAGCCATAGATTGTTACTAAGCTAGTTTACCAAATTTCCAGGATCTTGACAAGTATTTTTCACTAATTTTATTTAAAATAATGATCAAAAAAATCACCCTGGCTAAGCCAAGGTGAATCTAATCTTATTATTGTTCAGATTGATTTGGATCTTTTGGTGCTTCAACTGGTTGATCAGCTTGTCCCTCAGTGTGTTCGTGTGATTTCTTTTTTTGATTTCATTTACAGCAGTTTTTACAGTAGAAGTTGTCACGCGTCCAACAGATTGGGCAAATCCTTTACCAGATTCAGCAAGTTCTTCGAATGTTCCTTTTAGTGATTTTTACCACCTGACATCGCCAAGAGACCAGTTACAACAATAGCGATTGATGCGATTAAAGCAAGGATCAAACCAAAGCCAATTGAAACGCCATAACCATTGAAGTCAACAGCGTACTTTGTTTCACACCGAAGACATCGATCAATGTTACGATAGTTGAGAGAGCTCCCTGATACGATAACACCAATTGCAAAACCTTTTTGGTAGTGAAGATTTTACATCGTTCAAGCAAGCAAGGACAATCGCAACGACTGCGAAGATAATAACGAAACCATCCATCTCCGCGAAGGCCATTCCAGCTGTATGAACCAAAGTTTCCAGCATTCAGGCTTTGCCCATGGCAAGAAAGAGCTAAGAATCGCTACTGCAGCAGAGATAATGATAAACAAACGATTTTTTTCCATAATAAAGTCTCCTTAAAAAAATTTTATTAGCTTTATTTTTACCATAAGAAAGGAGCAAATGAAAACCCCATGACCAAGATAAAAAGGCTGAGAAACCGTTCTCAGCCTTCGTTCGTGCGAGCCACTTCTTGTAGCTCTTTGTAGATTTGGTCGTTTTCTTCGAGGGAGTAGGAGTTGGCTCCACTGGCTAGTGGATGGCCACCACCATTATGACGTTTGGCAATTTCGTTGATCACTTTTCGTTTGCTGCGCATCCGGACACGGAAATGACCGTCGGCCTGCTCGACAAAGATAGCCCAAACAGACACGGTATCAATGCGTCCAGGAGCACCAACAATGGCAGCAGTCTCTGAATCACGTAGATCGAATTTCTTCAAGAGCTCTTGTGTCAAGGTCACACGCGCAGCGCCATGTTCATCGATCTCAAGATGGTCATAGACATAGCCTTGAAGCTTAGCGGTTTTGAGATTGATCGTATCCATCTGACGAGCAAGTGCTGTAAAATCAAAGGGAATGCTTCGAAGAAAGGCAGCGATCTCAAAGGTCCGAGTCGAAGTAGCAGGATAAAGGAAGCGACCTGTATCACCGACAATCCCAGCATAGAGAAGACGCGCAGCACTAACAGGAAGTTCGAGATCCAATTCCTTAGCAAAAAGTGCAATTAACTCACTGGTAGAGCTAGACTCAGTATCGACCCAGAGCAGATCGCCATAAGCATCGTCATTTGGGTGGTGGTCGATCTTGATCAGGAAATCACCATTCGTATAGCGCTTGTCATCGATGCGGGGAGTATTAGCCGTATCACAGACAATCACCAAAGCTCCAGCATAGTCCTCATCGCTGACAGTATCCATCTCAGCAAGCCAAGTCAAGGTCGGTTCATCATAGCCAGTTGCCAAGACCCGCTTTTGAGGGAAGTGCGCACGCAGGAGATCCCGCAAGCCCACCTGGCTACCAATCGCATCTGGATCCGGATTCTGATGACGGTGGATAATAATCGTGTCATAAGCTTGAATTTTTTCAAGAATTTCATTCATTACGTTCATACATTACCTCATTTTCTCTGTCAATTTTAACATAAGAAAGGCCCATCCAGCAAGCATTTATCACTAATTAGGAGCTATGGAAGCGGTTTTACATAGTTTAGATATTTTGTTAGAATGGATGAATATGATGAAAGAAATGAAACAATCAACTAAAAGAAAACGATGGTTAGAATTTCCAAAAACAATTGTGGTAGTGTTGATCGTAATGCTTATTGCAGTATTCCTAAGTAGTTGTAGTAACAATCAACCGGCATTGAATGTTTTTAAAGAAAAAAAGCAATTTGTTATGATCAAAATGGGAGATTCTACCGATGAGCATTTTTGAGGTTGGGTTGGACCTTGAGAAAAAGGAATATTACTATAATGATGAGACCGCAGTGAAAGATGATACAGTTTATGGTGGTTATAAAACGGACTGGGATCGTAAACAGTATTACAAATCTGCAGTAAATAACGAATTATCATCAGTTCTATTAAGTAAGAAAATTACTACTGATGAAATTAAGAAAGTCCAACTATCAAATTACTAGTTCACCGAAAAGATTTGTGGATGATAAAATTGATGAAAGAGGAATATCCTCCGGAATTTGAAAGCGATTTATTTGAAATAAAAATCGTCAATTTTACTAAGGTTTCGAATCACCTACAACAAAGAGTTTCTACCTACTAAAAATTGAGTGGTATTATAAAGGGTGAAAGAAGGGCTAAAATGGTATACTTGGCGCACCTATTCGTATCCCTTCAAAAATAAGTCTGATTTTGATAAAAAGCTGGATGAAGAAATTAAAACTATTAAAGCAATTCAAGAAGAAAACGAGGGCGATTAGGTTGAATCGGTCCAAATTTCTTGAAACGTGTCCCTTCTTTCACCTTATCGGGAAAGGTTTCGTGCAAAATGCTTGAAAAAGTGGTATAATACGGGAAATAGCTTTTGGGAGGAAATTATGACTGTAGCGAAGATTGTTTTTGCTAGTATGACTGGAAATACTGAAGAAATTGCTGATATCGTAGCGGACAAATTCCGTGATCTTGGTGTCGAAGTAGATGTGGATGAGTGTACAACTGTGGATGCGGAGGACTTCCTTGATGCGGATATCGCAGTGGTAGCGACTTATACATACGGTGATGGAGAGCTTCCAGATGAGATCCAAGATTTCTACGAAGATTTGGCTGGCCTTGATCTCAAAGGCAAACTTTACGGTGTGGTAGGATCAGGTGATACCTTCTACGATGAATTCTGTAAAGCAGTTGATGATTTCGACCGTTGCTTCGCTGCGACTGGTGCTGAAAAAGGCTCTGAGTGTGTCAAAGTTGATTTGTCTGCAGAAGACGAAGACATTGAAAAAAATTAGAAGCCTTTGCAGAAGAACTTGTAGCAAAAAGCAAATTAATGACAAAGAGGGATGGATCGATGGATTACAGCCTCGATTTATATCCAAAATAAAGAGGAGACACATGGATTTAGATCAGATTCGTAAGGACATTGACCAGATCGATCAAGAGCTTGTAGCCTTGCTGGAAAGACGGATGGTCTGTGTCGGTCAGATTGTAGAATATAAGGAGCAGCAGGGCTTACCTGTGCTCGATCAAGGAAGGGAAAGAGGTGCTTGAGAAAGTCGGCTCTCTCGTGACGGATGAGCAGTATCGTGCGACTATTCAAGCCCAGTTTCAAGATATGATGAAGCGCTCGAGAGACTTCCAAGAGGAGGTGAGGGCGCGTGACTAGTCTATCGATCAAGCAAAAAGCACAACAGTATGTGGTCCTAACAGGGATGGCGCTTTTCATTGGTCTCTTGGTCGGTGCCATTGATATGATTTTTGGTCAAGGTCTTCTCCTGATTGGAGATTTCCGAAGCCAGCATTGGCCCTTGATTCTTTTTCTAGCCTTAGCGGGGCTTGTCATCGTTTATCTCTATAAACGTTTTGGTGGCAAGGCTTCAAAAGGGATGGGCCTCATCTTTGATGTTGGACACGCGCGTGAGGAGAAAATCCCCTTGGTCTTGGTGCCTTTGATTATGCTGACGACCTGGATGAGCCATCTCTTTGGTGGTTCGGTCGGTCGGGAAGGTGTAGCGGTCCAGATCGGAGCGACCCTTTCGCATCGTTTTGCCCGTCATATCAAGATTCCAGATGCTTCGCGTATTTTTCTCATGACTGGGATGGCAGCTGGTTTTGCTGGGCTCTTTCAGACGCCACTCGCAGCAACCTTCTTTGCACTTGAAGTCCTGACAGTTGGGGAGTTGCAGTTGATGGCTCTCTATCCAGCGCTCATCGCCTCGATCGTGGCTAGCTTCACCTCTCATGCCCTTGGTTTAGAGAAATTTGCTGTGCCACTAAGAGAAACGCTGAGCTGGACACCAGAGACCTTGATCAAAGTTGCCCTTCTTGGCCTAGCTTTTGGCCTCGCTGGGAAACTCTTTGCAGTTAGCCTTTCCTGGTTAAAGAAAACAGTCGCTCAAGTCTTGCCTAATCCTTATATCCGGATTGCCCTTATAGGGGTTGGACTCAGTTTGGTCCTCTTGACCCTCCAGTTGACCAAGGTCGGAACTTATAGTGGACTTGGAACCAATCTGATTGATGTGGCTTTTCATCAGGGCAGTGCGCAGAGTTATGACTGGATCTTGAAGCTCCTCTTTACCGTGGTGACCATCTCTGCTGGATATCAAGGAGGAGAAGTGACCCCGCTCTTTGCGATCGGAGCTACGCTTGGAGTCTTTCTTGCTCCTATGCTGGGCTTACCAGTCTTAGTCGTGGCTGCTATCGGTTATGCCAGTGTCTTTGGCAGTGCGACGACGACCTTGCTCGCACCGATCTTGATCGGAGGAGAAGTCTTTGGCTATGCTAATCTTCCTTTCTTTGTCATTGCTTGCGCTATCGCCTATTGCCTACCAAAAGAGTGGAGCATTTATTCTGGTCAAAAAAAGTTGCGAAAAAGTAGAGAAAAGAGCTTTACAAACCTGAAATTATCTGATATGATAGTTTCTGTGCGTAATGGAAGCACAAAAATACAGTTTATCCGCTGAGGGAGGTCCCTCAAGATTGACGAAGATAGGAGAATAAAATGAATCCATTAATCCAAAGCTTGACTGAAGGTCAACTTCGTACTGATATCCCTGCATTCCGTCCTGGTGACACTGTTCGTGTACACGCGAAAGTTGTCGAAGGATCTCGTGAACGTATCCAGATCTTTGAAGGCGTTGTTATCGCTCGTAAAGGTCAAGGACACACTGAAATGTACACTGTTCGTAAAATCTCTAACGGTGTCGGTGTTGAACGTACATTCCCAGTACACACTCCACGTGTAGAAAAGATTGAAGTAGTACGTTACGGTAAAGTACGTCGTGCGAAATTGTACTACCTTCGTGCATTGCAAGGTAAAGCAGCTCGTATTAAAGAAATCCGTCGTTAAGACGAACAAGGAGGCGGGAGTGATCTCGCTTCTTTTTTTATAGGTCCCCTTAGTTCAATGGATATAACAACTCCCTCCTAAGGAGTAGTTGCTGGTTCGATTCCGGCAGGGGACATGAAGAAAAAGGAACTCGTACATGCGAGTTCCTTTTTTTGTGTAGTAAATGTAAAGTCAAGAAAAGAAGGAATATCTCCATGTAATGAATTGATTTTTGAGGAAGGTATGAGGAATATTGTCTTATTTATATACGAATATATAAAATAATGATACAATAATATTATATAGAAAATTGTAGATATTAGACTGACTATAAAAAAATGGAGGTAATTTATGAATAGCAAAGGAATGGATTATGGAATTTGAATCTTTAAATGTATGATTACTATAACCGTTATAAAATCAATAAGAAACGTTGTGGTCGGAATTTTTTTGATATCTTCTAAGAGTAGTCAGAGGATTATTGATTTAATAACAGAAGTACACGAAGACATATATTTAACATCTATTATTTTACCCATCCCGAAGATTTTAGCTCAATCTTTAGCATTTTGGTAAAAGTATGGAAAAAAAGTACAAGTAAATATATTTTTATCGAAAGGAGAGATATATGAGTGAAATAGTTATTAATGCTCAGAATTTATCTAAAAATTTTTATAATTTTGATTCAAGACTCCCATTTATCAAGAGATTTTTTGAAACGTAATCAAAATAACGATTCGAGCTGTTCAAGATATTAGTTTTACGATTAAGAGAGGAGTATAGTTGGCTTTTATTGGGAGTAATGGAGCTGGTAAATCCACAACGATTAAAATGTTGACTGGGACTCTTTATCCTAGTTCCGGAAAAATTAGAAGTGAATGGAGAAATTCCATTTAAAAAGAAGTATAAATTTTTAGAAAAATTTCAATAGTAGTAGGAAATAAATTACAGTTATTTCAAGATGTTTCGGCTATGGATTATTTTCAATTGATTGGTACTTTATATGAGGTAGAACCGGCGATTTTACAAGAACGAATTCAGGGAATTAAGCAATTTGTTGAATGTAAAAGATCAGCTTTTACCAGCAGGTCCGGACCCTCTCTTGGACAAAAAAATGAAAATGGAGTTTATCGCGGCATCTTTAACAAGTCCGGAAATATTATTTTTAGACGAGCCTACTATAGGGTTAGATATACAGTCTAAAAAGATATCAGAACATTTTTTTAAAGAAAATGAATGAAGAATGTCATACTACTATTATTTTAACGAGTCATGATATGGATGATATTTCGTCTGTTTGTGACGAATTAATCGTCATTGACAAAGGAAAAATTATTTTGCAGGAGTCAATGGATGTTATTTTATCTAAATTTTCTGATTTTTAAATATTTAAAGATAAAAATGACATTAGATTTGGTACCAGAGTTATGCTCTGTTAAAGGAGTAGTAGTCATTTCTCAAACAAAATCGGAATGTATACTAAAAAAATACCTAGAGATTTTTGTCTTTGAGACATTAGAATCAATCAATAAGCTTGTAGATATAGAAGATTTTGAAATATCAAATCTTTCTTTAGAAGAAATTATTTTACAAAAACTATTTTTACAAAAAGGAGCACAATTGAAAAAAAGAAATGTCTATTATTCTGATATCATTTCGATCTATTTTTGAACTATAAATCAAGTGTACTATTGTTAATGTTACAGGCAAGTATACAAATTATGATATCAGTATTTTTTTATGGACGTATATATATCAGAGTAACCAGATAAATATAGCAGGATATGATTTTACCTCAATGGTTCAATACTATTTGGGGACTATAATTTTTTTCATATTTTTGTTTTTTTATCCAGTTGATTGGGAAATCAATGACGATGTTCATTCAGGAAATTTTTTTAGCATATTAATAAAACCTGTTACTTTTTATAAGTATTATTTTTGTAAAATGCTTGGAGATAGGCTTGCTCATTTATTATTTATCATCATTCCTGTCATTTTATTCTCCAGTGTTTATTACAAGAATGAGTTATTAACCATTGAAATTCTTATTTTTAGGAAGTATTGCAATTATTCTATCTATGGTTCTATGGTTTTTTTAATATCATGTTGTGTAGGTATGCTTTCTTTTTGGTTAGAAAATATTTTTTTGTCCTTACTGTTAAAGAAATAGTAATTCAGTTTTTTTATCAGGAATATTATTGCCTTTTAAGTTTTTCAAATAATTTTTCGTCTGTTTTTAGATGTATTACCTTTTTAAATACTTAGTATATGAACCGCTTCAGATGTTTAGTAATGATACATATAAATTAATAGACTATTTGAGAATTATTTGTATTCAATTGATTTGGTGCATCATTTTTTTATATTATATCAAGATTCATATTGAGAAAAGGAGTGGAGCACTTCTCAAATGTGGGAGGATAAAATGTTTAGAATAAAAGTAATTTTTAGGCTACTTCATTTTGGTTTTAAATCTGATATGAATTTTTCATTTTGACTTCTTTTTGTGGTCTATTTTCGTCGATACTGTGGATTGGTTTACCTATTGTATTTTTTTAGATTGATTTTTCTTAAACATAGACTCTTTTTAATGGTTGGGACTATTATCAAATTTTATTTTTGGTAGGTTCCTACACTATTGTAGATGGAGTTATGATGGGATTGTTAATTAGAAGTATGGGAATTTTAGAATCAGATATTTTTGAGTGGTAACTTGGATCAAATTTTTATTGAGGCCGTTTGATACTCAGTTGTTCTATATTTTTAGATCATTTAATTTAGTTCAATTCGTGAATACTTTTTTTGGTCTTGCGATCATTTTTTTATAAGTTATGGAAATTTAAATGTACATTTAAATTCATTAAAAATATTATTTTATATCCTTTCTTTAATGTGTGGTTGTATTATATATTATTCAATTTGGTTTCTAATAACGATTAGTTCATTTTTGGTTCCCAACTAAATTTTCAAAAGTAGATGTATTTTTGAATTATATTGAATTTCTAAGTATCCATATAATATTTTTACAGGTATTAACAGATTGATCACTATGTTATTTGTTCCCAATTTATTAATTGCCAATCCTGCAGTATTAATATTTTTTAGGGAAAGATACATTGAACCTATTTTTTTCTATCAAATAGTTTTTACAGTTTTTGATTATTATCAGTCGTACAATTTTTAGAAAAGGATTGAAAAAAATATGAAAGTGCAGGAAGATAAACAATGTTGTTCAGTTATATGTTTGACTAAAGGAAGTGATTCGCTGTACTTTCGGATATGAGCTTGAAGGTGGAATTGCCGGAGTGAGTTTGAAAAAGTAAGCGAAATTTTTTGACCAAAAAATTGACCAAGTAAGTTAGAAAAAGCCTTTAAATCAAGGGTTTGAGTCCTGTTTTTCGATTCCTGCAGGGGACATGAAGAAAAAGGGAACTCGTACATGCGAGTTCCTTTTTGTGTAAATGTAAAGTCAAGAAAAGAAGAATATCTCCATGTAATGAATTGATTTTTGAGGAAGGAAGGAGTAAAATTGTATTAATATAATGACTATTATTAAGAAGGTTAAAATGCCCTTCTTAATATTAATTTCAGAACATTGGGGATTAAATTGTTAAACAGAGGATCAGAATTTAGAAAATGGGATTTGCATATCCATTCTCCATATACTATGGTAAATAACCAGTTTGGATTATTAGATGGTGATGGAAAAATTGATGAAGATAGATTTATATATAAAAAGAAAGTAACATATCTGCAGTTGGACTAACTAATTATTTTAATTTTTACTGAGGATGATTTTAAGTTAAAGGATAAGTTAAATAGGAAAGGTATTGCAACTTTCTTGAATCTTGAAGTTAGACTTTCAAACATAAATAAAACTGATCAACTTTTTGATTACCATATAATTTTCGATAATGAGTTGAAAGATGTAACTATTAAAAATCTACTAGCACAATTAAAAAGCAAATATAGGTAGCATAGATAAGTCTTTTAATACTTTAACAAAGAGTGAAATTGAAAATGTTGCAAATATTGATTTCAGCACATTGATGAGAGTGTTAAATAATGATAATGATTTAGGGTGGTAGATTTTTAACTGGCTTTCTTGCTAGAGGTCATGGCAGTGCTACTAGCAATTCAGATTCTAAAAATATGGCAGTTTACGAAAATATTTGTGTTAATTCAGATTTTCTTATACATTCAAGCTGTAATAATTCAACAACTTGTAAAGATAAAAAAATGTAGCCATAACAATATTGTACTTGATAGAGAGTACTGGCTAAAACAATCCAAATACGTTAGGCCGTTACTTCAATCATCAGATGCTCATTCATTAGAAGAAATCAGGGACAAAAATATTCTTGAGTTAAAGCTGATTTAACTTTTGAAGGTTTAAAAGCAAATTAAATATGAACCAGAATATCGTATTTGTGTTAAGAAAGATAAACCAATTCTTGAAAAAGATGAACTTGTTGTTGACAAGGTCCAATATAAGAATTGTAATATATACTTATCTGAAAAATTTAAATGTAATTATTGGGGGACGTTCAACTGGTAAGTCAACTTTGTTAAATTCAATTGCGAAAAAAATTGGGACATGAATTGAGTGAGAAGGCTAACTCATTTGAAAATTTGGATGATTTTCACATTATATGGAAAAGACCAGCAAGAGGAAAATTCGAGACGTATTGAGTATATACCTCAAGAGCATATGTATACTTTAGCTAGAAAGGGAGAAACTTAAGGATCTAGTGGGAAGTATTATTCAGTCAAAAGATATGGACCTTGAGCTAAAGAAATACGAGCAAAATTGTAACAATTTGCAATTGAAATTATAGAGTTACTTGAAAATTATAAAGAGAATCAAAAATTCTATTAGTGAGTTGGTTAAGCCTGAAGCAGAGGAACATGCTACGAAAAATCGAATAGAAAACTATGAGGTTAATAAAAATTATTGATGGATGATAGTAAGATATCTGAAACGGAGGTAAGTTATTTGAAACTCAAAAATAGAGAATTACAAGAGTTAAAAAGTAAAAAGAACTATTTATGAATCCGATTTAAAATATTTATCTAGTATACCACCAATTACATTTGAAATTAAAAGTTATGATAATTCATTGTTACCTTCACCAGAGTTAAGAATCGAGATTGGTCAACTGAATGCTAAATTACAAGATATATTTAGAAACAACAAGAATATGAAATTGGAAGAATTAAATTAAATAAAGAAGACCAAATTCAGAAATAATGAAAATAAGATAAAAAGTATAGAAAATGATAGTACTTATAAAAAATGTGTTGAGGCTACTAAAAAAATAATTCAGAGATAGTAAGATTAAATTCCCTTATTAAGGGTGAATATGATAATTTATCTAAGATTGAAAAAAATTCAAAAATAGAAAAATGAACTTGACAGAGAAAGTATAGATATCAAGAATAAAATTATTTTAAAAATATAAAGATTATTCCAAATATAGAGAGGATTTGTTAAGTTCTTTTAAAAATTGAGGATGACGATAGTTTAAAAATCTCAATAGAATTTAATTTAAAAAGATCTTGAAATGGAGTTTGATTACATCAGTGCACGTGGTCGTTCGAAACAAGACTTTTTAGATAAACTAACTAATTCTTTTGATGAGGTAATTGACTCAATATTTGAAGATGATAACCTCACATTTAATGGAAATAGAAATAAGTTAAACCATATAGAGCATTTTTACAACAAATTTTTTATGACTATCAATTTGAAATCGAGTATCAAGGTGACAAGTTTGATCAAATGTCTCCTGGGAAAAAGCATTTATAGTATTAAAATTAATATTGGAATTTTTCGGATAGTAAAAATCCAGTATTAATTGACCAACCTGAAGACAACTTGGATAATAGAGCAATATATAATCAATTAACGCAGTATATTAAACAAACTAAACTAAAACGACAAATAATAATTGTTACTCATAATCCCAATATAGTTGTTTCTGGAGATGCAGAAAATATTATTGTAGCAAACCAACAATCTGATGATTTTTCCAAATCAAAATGGTGAGAAGTTTGACTATATAAATGGAGCTTTAGAGAATAATAAAAACAACTTAAAAATCTCAATTCATACTTCAAAAACATAGTATTAGAACACATGTTTTGTGATATTCTGGAGGGAGGAGAAGATGCATTTATTAATAGAGAAAATAAATATAATTTTTAGTTATAAAAAAATAACTGATTGCCGCCTCTCCCACTCCGCTTTTCCATTGACTCTCCTTTCTTATTTTTCTAAAATAGTAGCTGTGTGAAGGGAGATTGATATGAAAAAGGTTTTTGTAATTGTGCTTTCTGCTTTGGTCTTGGCTTCGTGTGGTCGTCCTCAGAGGACGGTGATGCCCTAAGAGTTCGGAGACCAAGCAGACAAGCACTTCGAGAAAAAGAAACAGTCTGGTATGGACTTTGAAAAGCCATCAAGGCTAAGGACTACTCGAGTATCAAGGGGACTTGGATCGATGGTCGTGGCAATGAGCTGGTCTTTGATGACAAGGGCTTGGTCAGCGAGGATGTTGAGCTTGATGCATCGAGCTTTAAGCAGAAGGACCAGATCGCTGAGATGACGGTCAGTGCCAAGTCGGGTGTTGGAGGCTACGGTCTCTTGCTCCTTCCAAAAGGTCAGAAAGCGGGCAAAGACGATGCTTCGGATAAGTCCAAGGATCGGATCTGGGCTGGTCAGTCACCGGCTTATGGCGATGATGACAATTTCTACTATCGCAAGAAAGAGCAACCGAAAGATCGGGAGCAAGTAGATACAGACGATAGCAGTAGTACGTCTAAGACGAGTAAGGCCAAGAAGTGGAATACTCGCTCGGATGGCGAGGTCAAAGTCTTCGAAGAAGGCAGATCAAAATGATTATCCAGGCTACACCGATGCTCAGGTCGAAGCTGCGCGTGTCTGGGCTTATGTGATCAAGTCTGTACCGACAGAATTGAGTATTAATGAAAAGAGTGCTGGTACAAAAATTTACTTTGGTGGGTTAGGAGTTGACTATCCTAAAGATGTGCGTCAGTTGTTTACACCTATTTCTGCAGAAGGTCATGTGACTTACGCATCCAACGGTGATGGGACGGTGACGATCTATCCTGTACCGAGCCACTGGCAACAGTCTGCGGATGAACTCAATAGTGAGGAGTTTATGACGCAATTTACCCAAGGAATCTTGGACCATGCTGAGACGGTGACTTTGCCAGATGGAGATCCTGATTTGATTCGTCAAATTCTTGCGGTACTGAAGTAAATTGCTGGGTGATTTTATTGTTTTTTTAAGCTGATCCTGTTACAATGATACTACACGGAAAAGACTGGTCCTCCAGCCTTTTTCATTTCACCATAGAAAGGTCTTTTTATGAAACGTAAATCGATTTTGTTTCTCTATTTACTCTTGCTAGCGATTGGTCTGGCTTATGAGACTCAGTCACTGACGGAAGGCTGGATGTCTGGTAGTCAGTATGGGATTGTGGGTCTTTCTACCCTCATCCTCCTGGTCTATGCGATTCCTGCTGTCTGGGCCCTCTTTCATTTCGCCAAGAAGTGGAAGTTGTCTTGGGTACCGGTGCTCTTTTCTCTACTAGGTGGGGGCTTTGTTGCTGGTTGGTTGTCTAGCTTTGCCAATACCTATTTCCATGATATGATTCAAGCTATCGCTCCAAATAGCGACTTTTGGAACCAGTACGAGAGTGCCATCGCTGCGCCTCTCTTTGAGGAACCCTTTAAGTTGATTCCAATCTTCTTTGTCCTCTATTTGTTCAGCGTTCGTCGCATCAAGTCGATTTTCCTCTTGGCCATTGCCTCTGGTCTTGGTTTCCAGATCGTCGAGGACTTTGCCTATATCCGTCAGGATCTGCCGGAAGGTTTCTCTTACACGGTGTCAGGGATTCTCGGTCGTGTGGCCAATGCGCCCATGTCTCACTGGGTTTACACAGGACTTGTCATGCTGGGGCTCTTCTTGATTGTCCAAGCAAGCAGAGGACGCAAGGATCTAGCTCTAGCAGGCTGGGGATATTTAGTAGCTGGGTTTGGACTTCATTTTGTTGGCAATTCACCCTTCTCACAAATCGTGACCGAGTTGCCTATTGCGATTCCAGTCTTGAATGCTACTGGGCTCTTCCTGATCTACCAAGCGTATCAGACCGTCGAGCGATTAGAACAAGGAAAATAAAACAAAAAAGAATGCGTATGTTTGCACACATACGCATTTTTGTTATTTTCCAAGACAGAACTGGCTGAAGAGTTGGGTGATGAGCTCATCTGGAGCAGCATCCCCTGTGATTTCTCCGAGGATTTCCCAGGTGCGGGTGAGGTCGACTTGAAGCAGGTCGACCGGCATACCGAGAGCCAAGCCCTTCGTTGACCGCTTGCAGGCTTTCAACAGCTTTTCTCGATGAGGGAGATGTGACGAGCATTAGAAAGATAAGTCGCATCTTGCTCGACCAAACCAGCATTTTCAAAGAAGAGGGCGTTGATCCGGTCTTCGATTTGATCGATATTTTGATTTTTTAGAACGGAAATCTTGATATGATCTTCCGGCAGTTGGTCGATTTCGATCTTCTCTGGGAAGGTCGACCTTGTTGAGAAGGATGATGCGGTTGCTATCTTGAGAGATCTCAAGGAGCTGGCGATCTTGATCGGTCAGGGGTTCGCTAGCATTGAGGACCAGGAGGACCAGATCAGCTTCCTTGAGGGCTTTTTTCGAACGTTCGACACCGATTTGCTCGACGATGTCTTCGGTTTCCCGGATCCCGGCCGTATCGACTAGTTTGAGGGGAACGCCGTTGATGTTGACGTATTCTTCGATGACGTCCCGGGTGGTTCCTTCGATATCGGTCACGATAGCTTTTTCTTCGCGCAGGAGGTTGTTGAGGAGGCTGGACTTGCCGACGTTTGGACGACCGATGATAGCAGTAGAGATCCCTTCACGCAAGATCTTACCGCGACGGGCAGTCTTGAGGAGGTTGGTCAAGAGGGCTTCAAATTCACTGGTCTTTTCACGGATGATCTCAGTGGTTGCTTCTTCGACATCATCGTACTCCGGATAGTCGATATTGACTTCGACCTGGGCCAGGGTATTGAGGATCTCTTGGCGCGTGTTGTTAATGAGGTCAGACAGGGAACCATCTAGTTGCTTCACGGCGATGTTCATGGCCTTGTCGGTCTTAGCGCGGATAATGTCCATGACGGCTTCGGCTTGGGTCAAATCGACCCGACCGTTCAGAAAGGCCCGCTTGGTAAATTCACCAGGTTCAGCTAATCGAGCGCCTTCACGAATGACCAATTGCAGGATTTCATTGGTTACGGCAATCCCGCCGTGGGTATTGATCTCGATGATGTCCTCACGGGTGAAGGTCTTCGGCGAGCGCATGGCTCCAACCATAACTTCATCGAGGATCTCGTCCTTATCTGGATCTACGATATGACCGTAGTTGAGCGTGTGACTCGCCACGCTGGTCAAATCTTTCCCCTTTGAAGATCTTTTTGTGCAATGGCAAAGCTGTCTGTCCCGCTCAAGCGGACGATCCCGATAGCCCCCTCACCAAGAGGGTCGAGATGGCAGCAATAGTATCAAATTCTTTAGTAATCATGTCATTTCTCTTTTCCTGTAGATTTCATCTCTATTCTATCGTAAAGTCAGCGGACGGGCAAGGTTTTGCTTTTTAGAACTAAAACTGGAAAGGTTTTTCAAATAATTAGTGAAATCTCTTTACAGAATATGCTATACTGTAATAGAATATAAAAAGGAGGTCTATGATGGTAAACCTAAAAGAACAGGTAGGAATTAAAAGCGGCTGAGTTTGTCAAAGACAGCATGATTGTCGGTCTCGGTACAGGGTCAACTGCTTATTATTTTTGTGGCTGAATTGGGTCGTCGCATCAAAGAAGAAGGCTTGCAGATCACAGCTGTCACAACGTCAGGCAGGTGGCAGGCGGGAGGCAGGTGGCGGAAGGGCAGCAGCATGTGTGGCGGGCGGCGGCGGGCGGGTGGCAGGCGGGCGGGCGGGCGGGCGGGCGGGGTGTGGCGGGTGTGGGCAGTGTGTGGCGGGAGGGGCAGGCAGGCAGGCAGGCGGGCCCAGGCAGTGATGAAGTGGTAAACGAT